>Ga0075467_10004087_pt1 | contig 10937 bp, 6 predicted proteins | sample DEB08_DNA_9_FD_75067 | JGI IMG/M metagenome (GOLD analysis project Ga0075467, IMG submission 75067) | Aqueous microbial communities from the Delaware River and Bay under freshwater to marine salinity gradient to study organic matter... | ecosystem: Environmental > Aquatic > Marine > Coastal ...
CTTTGATTCTGATGCGGACCTGTACCAGCACATCTCTCGTGAGATGATTACCGGTGCAACGCAGCTGGGTGAAGCTGTTCTGCAGAAAGAACTGTTGGCAGGTGCAGGTACGATCGTCTTTACCGGCGACGCAGTATCTGACGTGACGGTAGACGGTGAGTCAGCCGATCCAGCTGTTGTGGATTACGCAGATCTGATGCGCCTTAACCGGACGCTGAACGATAACCGTACGCCAAAGCAGACCAAGATCATTGCGGGTTCTCGTATGATCGACACACGGGTCATCCCATCCTCTCGTGTTCTGTACATTGGTTCCGAACTGGAATCCATTGTCAAAGGCATGACAGACCTCTTCGACAACCAAGCGTTTATTCCGGTTGAGAAGTATGCTGATGCAGGCACTGTCATGAACGGCGAAATTGGTACTGTTGAACAGTTCCGTATCGTTGTTGTTCCTGAGATGCTGCACTGGGCTGGCGAAGGCGCTGCTGTGACAACCAACCCCGGCTACGAAGAGTCCGGTGGCAACTACAGCATTTACCCAATGCTCTGCGTTGGCGATGGCTCGTTCACTACTATTGGTTTTGCCATGGGTGGTCGTGACGCAAAGTGGAAAATCATCACCAAAAAGCCTGGTGAGAAAACTGCTGACCGTACCGACCCATACGGCGAAAAGGGCTTCAGCTCTATCAAGTGGTGGCATGGTACGATGATCCTGCGTCCCGAGCGTCTGGCTCTCGTAAAAACCTTGGCTCAGATTTGATCTAGCTAAACATGAGGAGGGGGCTTTGGTCCCCTCCTTTACGACATTTAAAATACCCATGAGGATAGACCATGTCTGAAATTGAAGAAGAGTTTGACCGCAGCCCCGAAGCCGAAATGGCTTCACTGAAGGAAAAAGCTACACAAATAGGTGTGGAGTTTGGTGCTAAGATTGGTCTTGAAACACTGCGGCAACGTGTGGCTGTTGCACTGACAACGCCTCCCGAAGAAGAAGGACCGCCAGATACATCTGGTTTGTCCAAGCAAGAAAAATTCATGAAAGTGCGAGAGCATTTGCGCAAGACCGAACTGGCTTTGGTACGTGTACGCATTGCAAATCTCAACCCAGACAAAGTAGAATGGCCAGGTGAAATTATCACTGTCGTTAACAAATACCTGGGCGCCGTTCGTAAGTTTGTCCCGTTTGGTGAAGCGACTGACAATGGGTATCACATTCCCCAGATTCTGCTGACCCAGTTGAAGGAACGCAAGTTCCTGCAAAAGCGAACCAAAACAGATCCCCGTACCGGTGATATTCAGGTCACAACTCGTTTTGTACCTGAGTTTGGTATCGAAATTATGAAGCCGCTCACAGAGAAAGAAGTTGCAGATCTGGCAGCCAGTCAAGCATCGACACGAGGCATTGACTAATGGCAGCGCGCTTAGATGCAGTTGACATTGAAGCATTAATTGATGGCGTAGATTACATCCATTACGGAACGCTGACCATTTGTATATTGTCACTACTCAACGGTGCGCAAGTGATTGGACAATCTAACGTGATCAACCCAGACAATTATGACGATCAGGTCGGTTGCGACATGGCAGAAAAAGATGCCATTAGTAATCTATGGCATCTCGAAGGATACGCTGTAAAAACACGCGGATCTAAACGACTGCACTAAACCAGTAATGATCCCCTATTGGGGGTCATACCACACCCCACCAAAGGATTTGGTTTAATATGGCTGATACAGACCCACTCGCTAATTCGATCTTTGCCGCGTTAACCAGCGATCTGGATCTAATCACGCCATCCATTGATTTGGATTTGGCTGATTTTGAAATTCCTACGGACAGTGGTGCTGAAGCGTATGGAACAATCAATCGCCTAACTGAAGCGGATCTGACGACCCGTACAGTAGGCGGTGAGGGCATGTTCGATGGCTTGATGATGTCTCTTAAGGCACATCTAAAAGAAGAGCACAAAGAAGGCCGGATGTCCGGCAAAGAATATTCTGACGCTTATGTAGCCATGACCCAATCAGCTATGGGATTGGCCGCTCAGTATCTGATCAATCGAGATAGCCAGTATTGGTCTAATCTCTTGGTTCAGTCTCAAGCACAAGTAGCCCAAGTCGAAGTTGTTAAAGCACGTTTGTCTGCAGCAGTCGCACGAGAAGAGTTGAAGATTGCAGCAACATCCACAAAGCTCAGAGCCGCAGAGTATGCGCGTGTAAAGCAGCAACTTGCCACGGGTGAGGCTGAGTATGACTTGGCTGTTAAGCAGTTTGAGAAGTCATCCTACGAGCTTACAACGCTGTTACCAAAGCAAGCAGCTTTGCTCGATGGACAAGACTCTTTGCTGACTGCACAGGAAATCCAAGTAGGCGCACAGACAGCTCAGGTTACGTTTGAGACTTCTGACGTGCTTCCAGCGCAGGTTGCTAAAACAACTGCTGACACGACGGTATCTACGAACCAAGCAAGCCGTATTGCTGCTGAAAAGTTGGTTGTCGATAATGAGGCAGAGATCGGTGATTACCGGATCTTGAATATGCTTCCGCGTGAACTGGCGCAGTTAAATTCTCAAGTGTCGGCAACCGAAGCTCAGACAGCAAACTTTGTAGCTCAAAAAGAAGTGATTGATAACGAAGCAGCGATTGGGGATTTCCGTATTACGAGCTTGTTGCCGATTGAGCTCGCTAAGCTGACGGCGGAAAAAGATATTGTTCTGTCAGAAGAGTTGCGCATAGATGCCCAAACACTGCAGATCTCCACAGAAACCACGACACTGCTTCCAAAGCAGGTAGAGAAGCTCACAGCAGATGTGGTGATCTCTACAAACGAAGCTGAACGTATCACTGCGCAAACAGCGTTGATCACGTCAGACAAGTTGAAAACTGATAACGAGGTAGCCATTGGCGATTACCGTATCTTGAACATGCTGCCACAAGAGTTGGCTAAGCTAACCGGTGAAGTAACAATCGTCACCAACGAAGCTACACGCATCGCAGCACAGACTGATGCCATTGGTTCCGAAAAGATCAAAACAGACTTGGAAGTCTCTTCTGTACTTCCAGCACAAGTCGCATCGATCACGGCCGATACAGCAATCAAAACCTACGAAGTTGGTACGTTGCTGCCGAAGCAAGTCGACAAGCTGGATGAAGACATACTGTTGTCATCAGCACAGATCAGCCAAGTGACTGCTCAGAAAGATAGCGTATTGGCTGAGACGGCATCTCTCTTGCCTGCTCGTGTGGCAAACATTGGCGCAGACACTGACACGAAAGATTATCAGCATCTCACATTGATGCCTGCTCAGAAAGAGAAGCTCGTCGCAGAGCAACTCTTGATCATGTACGACAAAGAGACTCTGAAACCTGCGCAGTTGAAATCTATCGAGTGGCAGACCGAAGGACACCGTGCGAAAGTCAAAGAACTGGGAGGTGACGGCCTAGCAATTGAAGGTTCTATCGGTAAACAAAAAGCCCTACACGAAGAACAAATTCTAAGCTACAGACGAGATGTAGAAGCTAAAGTAGCAAAGCTGTACTTAGATACGTACATCACAGCTAAGACAGTGGATCCAAACTTGGCCGTACCCGGTCAATTGGACAAAGAGAAGATTGATACCATCATGGGTTGGCTGCGTGGTAACGCGGGTATGCCGCATCCAGTTGTCTAGATATGCCCACAAGAATATACACTTCAGCTCAGGTATATCCTCTAGGCGAAGAAGAAGTTAATCAGATCGAAAGAGTTCAGGGGGTGGTATTAAATGCCATCCTCTCGAACCGTTCATCCGATCTGGCAGCCAATCTCAGACAGGCAAGTCTAGGCAACCCGATGTTCAACCAACGTCGGTTTTACAGGGAAGCGGTACGGACAGATCCCGATCGGTTGTTTGGTGCTGATTTTGATAGCGCGGTAGACATAAACACGACGGAAGTGGTGTCAGAACTTACTCTTGCGCTAGGTCTGCAATCTGACGACACGCTCAAAATATCAGAAACATTCATCGATGACGGCAATGCAGATTACTTTGCAGAAGGTTGGCTCCTAGAAAACAGGCCTGACTTCTTAGACGATGCTTGGGAAGCTGCAATCGACAAGATTAACGAAACTGTAGTGATCAAACTGACTGACGCTAATGGGGTCATTGAAGAGATTACGATCTCAGCACCAGTTGATCTGATTTGGTCGTGGAGTAACCAATCACGCCTTTTGTACGTGTACTACCAGGTCATTACCCAAGACCCTGTCACAGGGGCTGGTACGGCCACTACGAGGAAGCTGTACACGTATCGCCTTGGTTCAGGGGGCAATGCAACGTTAGATGCCTTAGCGAGCCAAGACGTAGCTGTGAGCAATTTCTATCCTGTGTATTTTCTGCGTAGGTTCAACAAGTCTGTGAAGGACTTTCCTGACGAGTATGCAAAACTCAAAACGTCCTATAAGACGTTATTTGGTAGTTCGGTAGATGCTCTGATTGACGCTGTAGAAAGCAGTGAATCCATAGACAACATCGACTTTTGTTATTTGTTTCAAGGAGTCTCATTAGGCACATCAAGCCAAACAGGATTGGCATATCTGTTTGATTTTTTTGAGATGCTGCGAGAGAACCAAACGACATCAAAAGCACAACACGCCGAGTACGGTACTATTAGACGCGATCCGTACATCAGTGATCGAGCGTACGAAGCACGTGTTGCAGCTGTAGTCGGAAACGATGTTTATAACCCAAATTTCAAAGCAGGGTTAGCATCAGCACCACACCCTGAATTTACCGGTCAACCTCATCCCCAAAGGGTCGTGTTTTCTCCTGGAGAGAGTACAACGTTTGATGAAGACTTTTCTGCGGTAGGGCAAACCAAGTTTAGGTACGCTCTGACTTGGGCTTACATCGATCGACAATTTTACAGCGGTAACGCTGCAAATCATCCTGGCACCATAGATAGAGAACCATTGAAGAAGGGTGAGCATTGGCTCGCTGTTGGACCCAGCGCGAACGTATGGGCAAAGAACCTCATCAAAGAACGGGAGAAACGGGAAGACTGGATCAAACAAGATGTACAGACAGTGTTGCTGTTTCGGCAGTATGATCTGAACCGGTACACCGTGTTAGAGATGGCGGGACTTAACCACGAGAATTACATCTACGAGGAAAACAAGGAAGTCACGCCTGCAGCAGAAGCAATCGGAAATCCTACATCTCCTTTTATGGTTCCCCTACACGAGCCAACACTTGAAGCCTTTGGCATGTCTCAGCGTGCAGCACTTGCATCGACGTCTTCCTATCTGGTGTTCAACGCGTATGAGATCGTAAAAATACCTTGGTATGCCACGAAGTTTTTCAAGATCATTCTGATAGCTGCAGCATTTATACTGCCGTATGTGTTTGGACCCACAGTTAGTTTAGCAGCGGCTGCCGGTGTCTTGGGAACCAACATAGCTGTAGGTACAGCAATCGGTTTGACTGGTGCCGCTGCTGTTGTTGCTGGAGCCGCGGCAAACATGATTGCAGGTATTCTGGTAGCCAATTTCGTTACGTGGGGTGCGCAGGAGCTGTTAGGTGATGAGCTTGGAGCACTTGTAGGAGCAGTGCTTAGTTTCGTTGCTATGAATCTGACAGAAGGTGGATTGCTCAATGGTGATTTGTCGATCGATTGGACAAGTCTGTTCACAGGTGAAAATCTGCTGAGAATGACTGACTCTATTGTGAGCGGATACACCCACATGCTTGCGATTGAGAACGGCAGTATATACGGCGAGATCGATGAGATTAACACTAAAGAACAAGAAGAGCTTAAAAACATCCAAGATCTCTGGGATGATCTAACTCACGATACGACCCTATTCGACCCTATGCTGCTAACAGAAAACACGTTAGACTACGGAGAAAGTAGATCTTTGTTTTTGAGCCGCACTTTGATGACGGGAGGTGATATTGCCTCTCTCTCGACCGGTTACATTTCTGACTTCACGCGATTTAGTCTTCGGTTACCTGATGCTCTGTCGTAACCACACCCAACCAAACCAAATCAAAGGATGTGAAAATGTCACCTGGTAGCTACAGATATGACGGATGGGGAATGGCTCCAGGAGCCACAACCGGTGAGTCTGATTATACGAACATAGGAGTGGGCACTACTGTGCCATATCGCTACAAAATGGACTACCGTAGCCAAGGCGATCACATGAACGTTGGCTTAGGTGTGAATGTTAGCGCGACGAGTCCTTCGGTGTTTAGCTCAAATAACGGATCTGCTGGAGGCATCGGTAGCATTCGTCCGCCTAGTCAAAAGGCGATTGATGCAAGCCGGCCTGGTGGGCTACCTGAATGGATGAGCTGGGATAACCTCGGTAACGCCGCCTATGCCGTTGGCGCACTTGGTTCAGTATGGGCGGGTATCCAACAAAACAAACTGGCTAAAGAAACCTTGGCTTTTAAGAAAAAGTCATACTCTGAAAACATGGATTTTCAGAAGAAAAGCTACAACACTGAGCTTGGAGATCGAGCAACAGCACGAGCTAGTTTCTCAGGGCAGAGCTCTGATTACGTCAGTGCCTACATGAACAAAAACCAACTGTAAGGAAATTCTGATGGCTCGTTTGACTTGGAGAAATATGCAAGCCCCTGACTTCAGGGATGTTGCAGCAATGCAGCAAAACTCCGGTAATTTGTTTGCTGAAGGCTTCTCAGGTCTTGGAGACATCGCAACCGGCATTGATAACAAGAACGTACAAGCAGCTGCCATGGAGCGAAAGCGCATGGAAGATGCTATGATGCAGCAAGCTCTTGCAGGCTCTGATCCTACCCAAGACGGCAACTGGGCGAGGGTGATGGGTGCAGGACCAGCAAGCATGATAGGAGACATGAGTGCGCATCTGAAAGATCAGCAAGGTCAATATGATAGTCGTGCGGATCGTCAGAACACGCGTGCTGACACGGCCAACGTGATCGTGGATACAGCTGCAGATAAGTTCAAGCTGGGTCAAGACGAGATCGGAGCTCAACGTGCCGAAGAGGTTTATCAACGTCAAGAACAAGAACGTATGATCGGTCTTGAAGCTCAAGAATGGGCGAACCAAGCTAAGTACGGTTTCAAGACTAAAGAAGAAGCTGAAAGAGCTATTGCTTTAGATCCGTCTCTGACTCCGTCACAACGCAAAGCACGTCAAACAGCGATTGCTGGAGCAAGTGATTCAATTTACGGGCAGAATCCAGACTCCGTTGCAGCGTTTAATACACGGCCCGATGTAATTGGCGTTCGAGCTGTGCTTGCTGAGCAAGAACAAGAACTAAAAATCGAAGAGGGCAACGTACCCGGACTTGCTGCTTTGGAACGTGGATTGGCTGCTGAAAGCGGTAACGTACAAGAAGAAATTACAAAAATAGCAAACACCATGGTTGGCAAAGATGGCGAACCACTGTTTGAAGATTCCGCGGGTACGCTTACAACTCAACTTAACGGACTCATTGACACTTACGGTGATCGACTCGGCTCTGACATCGTTACTGGTGTATTTTTGAACCATGTTGAAAATGCTGATTGGGGTCTTTGGGGTGAGCAGGATCTTCAGCCTAACGAAAAAGCAATCAAAAAGCAGCTTGATCTCATTGACACGCCAGACGAGCGGAAAAGATTAAGTACCATCAAATCTGAGTTTGGAGATCGTCTGAGCAGGTTGCAAGAGAATCGTCGTCAGCTGGATAAGGCTGAAGCTACAGCAGGAACAGCTGGATATCGTCAAGAGGAAAACTCCGGTCGGTTCATGAAAGATGCTGATGATATTGTCAAAAGTCTTGTAAATAATCTGATCCCTAAAGAGGCAGAAAAACCTAATATCGGTCCTACGTTGTCAGGTATAGGTTTGCTCACACCTGACGCTGCTACACTAGCTGCTGGGTTTAGAGAAGCTCGTAGTGCTGAAGCTAAACCGCCTTCGAGTGGTGGAAACGCTACTTCTTCTTCTGTTAATACCCCGAGTGCTAATGCGGCTAGAAACTTAGAGGCAGGTGTACCCTACGCAGGAGATAACGTTAATGATCTTCGCGCTGCACGTACCGGTGAGTTCCGAGAGCGAAATTTGGAAGCTGACGCTCTGAATGCCCAAAGACGCGTAGGACCGGGAAAAAGCGTTTCTGGTGCAAGCACGATTATTGATGCAGCTGTAAACCGTGTTCAAGAAATCGCCCGAACAGACCCCGCTACAAAAGCCATTGTTGATGCGTTTAAGCGTACAGGCAAAACTCCTGATGCTAAAGATATGCGTGAAAAAGATGCTAAAGCTGCAGGCTTGTCTCCTGACACCGTTAAGCAATTTAACGCTCTGCGAGATAAAGAAGCAAAGGGAACTCTCACTCCAGAACAGCAAGCCGTTCTTGAGAGTCTGAGGCTCATCATATCCGTTTCAAAGTAAAAGCCCAGAACTGACCTCGACCGATAGGGCTGATCAAGAGATTATAGGGGGGATTTCGGTCTCCCCTTTTTTGCATCATCAGGAACAGTCATGTCTCCCAAAAAGTATTCTTCGGATATTGCGCGATTCAACCAACCTTTGTCGTTTGGTTCACTTGTACAAACTGCGCCGGTTAATCCTGTTCTCGAAGCAAAATCCGCAGCAGTTCAAAACAAGACGCAGCAAGCGTCTCAAACAGTAGAGATGAGTGCTGGAGCCAAGGCATTAATGTTTGGCTCTCCTGAGCAACAACGTGTCGTAGCTACAGCTGCTCAAAATGGTAATGCCTTGGCAGATGAACAAGTTCAAGATTTACGGAGCATGAATTACCTTGAGATATCCCGTAAGTATGGGCCTGAAGTTGCCGCTAATTTAGGAAATGTAGCACGAGCTGATCAACAGTTGTCTTGGGTCCAAAACGTTGAACGTACTGGAGACGACGTAGCCAAAGACACTGCTTTGGATGCTGGTGCAGGTTTTGTAGGTACGGTAGGTGGTACAATGGCTTTGGGTGCTGAAGCTTTAGACTGGGCTGTAGATCTACCCGGACGAGCTATCAACACTGCACTAGGTACAGAACTTGTTCCAAGTGCTCCGTCTGTAGGTCCGGCTATATCTCTTGCAACACAACAAGCCAGAGACCTTTTGCAAGCACAGCAATCGTCCATTCTGCAAGCGAAGCGTGAGCAGATGGCGATTGTGAATGAACTAGATGCCGTAGATCGTAACGAAGAATTTGAAGGCGAAGAAGGTGTTGTTCCTTGGTTCCGTAAGCATGGCCGAGCCATCATGGATACCGTGGAGAACTACGCTGAAGATCCAGCAGTGTTAGGATCTGTCAGTGCTGAAGTTATTGGCTCATTCGCTATTCCAACCAAGCTTATCAACAGTGCAGGCAAAGTTGCTGCAATGCGAGAGCTAGGCAAAAAAGGCATGACCCGTAAAGAGGCTCAAGCTCATCTCAAAACAAAAGAAGGTAAAAAACTCCTGAATAAAAAGAGACTGGCTGCAGTCTCTCCTGTGTCTGCTCTTGTAGAGGGCGGTAGTGCTGTGTCTCAGGCTCAGCAAGAGATCTTGGCTATGGACGAGGCTACACTGCGTGAGAGCGACGAGTACAACGCCTTGCGCGAGAAGATGGGTCACGAGGCAGCCAGATACGAATTGGCCTCAGATGGCGGTAAATCAGCCGCTATCGTGGGTGTTATTCTTGGTGGCGTGACAGGCAGAGTCTCACGTCAGTTTGAAGTGTCTCCGCTGAGTCTTCCAGGAACAGGCAAGCTGGGTTCGAGCATTGTCAAAGGTGCGAAGACAGGTGCTCTTGAGACGCTTGAAGAGGGTGCCCAAGAAGGTTCAAACCAAGGTGCTGCAAACGCAGGCGTGGCAAGTATCGGATTGGATCGAGACCTCGATGAAGGGCTAGGTGAAGCAATCGGTGAAGGTATTGTCGGTGGTGCTGGTATGGTTGGTCTAACAGCCGGTCCAGCAGCTGCGGCCGGTACGGTGGCTGAAGTTGGTCGAGGTATCAAAAACACAGCTGTTGCAGCCGTAGAGAATGCGAACCAAAAGATCAGAGAAGGTGGTGCTACTGGTCTGAATGCACAAATGGATGCCGCGGTATCTATTGCTCAGGCAGACACAGATATTGCAGCCATTCCTGAAGCAGAACGTGCAGCTCCAGCAGAGCTAACAGAAGCACAGGACAGGGCAGCTTACTTGTCTGTGGAAGAGTCTGCTCAGGTCGTTCAAGCATTTCCAGCTCTCAAAAGCGAAGACGAGAACCAAAGGGTAAGTCGAGCAAGTTTAGTCGTGGCACTGTCAGATGCTATTGGTTCGTCTAAAACACCTGAAGCTGTGAAGCCTCAGTTGGCTATTGGTTTGATCGAGTCCTATGACCAGTTGCGTCAGCTTGGTTCAGACAAGGCCCAAAAACAAATCAAGAGTTTGCCTGAAGGGTCTCAAGAGAGAAATCTATACGAGAGTAAACTCGAGGCGTTGAAGGTTGCTGAAAGCAATGGCGCCATGAAGCAAGCCAAAGAGATGATTGGCAAGTTGACTGAGACAGATATGCGCTCGATGCTGGATTACTCTGACATCGATCAAGGCAACTTCACGTCTGAGAAGTCTCGCAGCACTCTTGAGACATTGGAAGTCGTGGGTCGTTACAAACCTCAGAGTGTGACGCCAGAAGATTACACACGTGTCCTTGATCAGATCAAAGATGACGATGGCATGAGAGAGCGTCTCGAGACTTCTAAAGCATTGGTGACGTCGTTTGCTAAGGCCTATGAAGGACGTGAGAAACTTGGCTTTACAAAAGCTCAGAAGCAGACCCGTCAGGATATCTATTTCAACAACAACCACACAAACTCTGGCAAATCTCTTGTGGCTCACAGCGCTGACGTTAAGGAAACTCACCGTGCTGGTAAAACCCAAGAAGCATTGGATAATCTAACCGAGCTGTACGAGTTTGCTCGGTCTATGTCCAA
>Ga0075467_10004088_pt1 | contig 10934 bp, 12 predicted proteins | sample DEB08_DNA_9_FD_75067 | JGI IMG/M metagenome (GOLD analysis project Ga0075467, IMG submission 75067) | Aqueous microbial communities from the Delaware River and Bay under freshwater to marine salinity gradient to study organic matter... | ecosystem: Environmental > Aquatic > Marine > Coastal ...
CCTGTATCCTGACTGTGCCTAATGATGACGCATGAGAAGTATCCACCTCGCTTTTATGATTCGACGATGATGAAATCCAAAATCGCATAAATCAGCCACCAAACTTCCGCAACTAATCAGATAGACAACATGTACGCTCAAGGAGGCTACGGCCAAGCACCGCAGCAACAGCAGCAATACAATGCTGGCTATCAACAACAACAGCAGCAGCAATATGCGCCTCAGCAACAACAACAACAGTACGGCGTCCAGCAGCAAATGACAGAGCAACCCCAACAGGCACAGCAAACGCAGCAACAAGAAGTAGTGACACAGGCAGCTGCACCGACAGATCAGGGCAAAGCGCAACCAATTTATGTTGACACACAACATGATGATATGGTGCATGATGCTCAGCTTGATTATTATGGGACGAAATTGGCCACTTCATCTTCTGGTAAGTAACTTGCAAATATAATATCCAAGACAAAAATGATATTATAATATCCTCCATCTTTTATCGGCATTGTAATAATCTCCTCAACCTGTACAATTCACTCACTCATCTACTACTTCTGCCCCTAAAGATCGCACTGTAAAAATCTACGATGTCTCCGGAAACTCCTACGCCCCCAACGCAACCCTCACCGGCCACTCCGGTCCAATCTACCAACTCTCCTGGTCGCACCCCAAATACGGCACACTCCTCGCCTCCGCCTCCTTCGACGGCTCGGTCCTCATCCACCGCGAATCCCGCCAGGGAGAATGGATCCTCGTCAAAGCATTCGTAGGACTGCATGAAAGTTCCGTCAACAGTGTCCAATTTGCACCGCATGAGTATGGATTGGTGTGTGCTGCCGGTAGTTCCGATGGGAGGGTGAGCGTATTAACTCACGGGGGTGAAAGTAATGGTGATGATGAATGGACGGTGGAATATTTGAATGATACTCCTTTGGGTGTCAATGCTGTGTCGTGGGCACCCTATGGTGTTGGAAAAGAGGGGGAAGACGAACAGTGTGAACCATTGCCACCGAGGTTGGTGACGGGGGGGAGTGATAATGGGATTCGGATGTGGACGAAGAATGCGAGTACGGGTATTTGGGAACAAAGCGTTGTGGAGAGTGGTGATGCGCATCATAAGGATTGGGTGAGGGATGTGGCGTGGGCACCGAGTATTATTCCGGGGATGAATGTGATTGCGTCGTGTTCGGAGGATAAGACTGTGATTATTTGGAAGCAGGGGGGAGATGGTACTGCCGACGATGATAAGAAGTGGAGTCCAAAAGTTTTGAATACGTTTGAAGATCCCGTGTGGCGTGTTAGTTGGAGTATTACTGGAAACATTTTGGCAGTGAGTAGTGGAGATGCCAATGTTACTCTGTGGAAGGAAGAGCTTGATGGAGTGTGGAGTTTGGTGAATCAGGTTGAGGATTCTGCTGAAGGTGCACAGGGAGAATAAGTCAACATATTCAAAAACGCACATAACGAAAACGACTTGAATAGAATTATCGAGAATGATCTGGTGCAACGCAAACTTGACCTGCATATTCGATCTCATCTTTCTTCTTCTTCACGTGATCAAATGTGTTAGCCAAGGGGAATCACATCTTCAACAAACTACTGTAGAGATAGCAATCAAGAGTAACTCTAGCCGTCCTATGAAATGATTTACCAAGGAACGAATAATGAATATTGTGGTTAAACATGTGGATGCTCACCAGCACCACATCTTACGGCCATAATCTAAGATAATCTAGCGCCGTCATTATGATAATGGTGCAGCAGAGCTAATGCCCAATGCATTCGGTCATGATAGCGAAGAAGAAGAATACCACTGCTAATGCTGCCAGCTTCATCGATTTCAAGAGAGCTCAAGAATGTGCCAGACGTATCAGCAAGTCTATGAAGAACGTAGGGATAACGGTGGCTGAATGTGGCAGGCGGCCATCAAAGAATTGTATGCAAATGACAATAATTCATCATTATTTATTAATTAATTATATCCAGAAGAAGCGGATCCATTTCCAAGCCAACACTCTCCAACATGCGCTTGTACTCTCTAAGGCGATTCAGTCTATTCTGCTCGAAATCGATGAAATCTTTCTTTGTAGCACCCATGATTGCCTGCAGAGACTCAAAATTCTTAGCCATTACATCTTCAAAGGATAAATATGGGAGCTTCATCGCATTAATCAACTCCAAAATTCGCAAGTCAGTGGGTATGATGATCGTAGGAATGCCATTGACAATGCCTGCCATTCCACCATGAATACGAGTTGAAACTACAAAGTCAAGTTGATGCATGAATTGAAACCAGGTCTCGACCCCCCCTTTGAAGTGGTGAACATTATTTACATCAACTTTATCCCCAGCATGTTTCAAAAGTAAATTCTTGTCATATGGCGCCTGTACAATGAAGTGACAATCATGATTCTCACAAATAGCAAGAAGCAAATCCACCACCTTTGCGTACTTCATATTGTCATCATGCAGTGCTGGGAGACCTATTCCTATCTTCAGGGTGCTGTTATCATGAGCAAGTTTGGACTCTACAGCACTCCACTTAGACCCCAAAAGTTGGCCAAGATTGCGCTCGCGTGAGATCGAAAGACTGGGAACCAATTGTAAGAGATGGAGATTGACAGGTTACATTTAACATATGCAAATGAAAGAGGGATCCATCTCACCTTGGACAGCCCATGCTCAAACAGTTATGAACTCCTGCATTTATGCAAGCAGTCTCTGTAAATTCACCACGAACGGACACAGATTTCTCTAGAGTATTTCTCTTTGCGATTTCATTCATGAGGTGTGCTTGGTGCTCGTGCAAAGCTATATGTTTCGTGTCTTTGATATCACTGAACTTCGCCTGGATGCCGATTCCAAGCATAATGGTTGGTTTATCAATCTCCTTCACAAGTGAACTCAAACCATTTACATGATCCTTCATGACTCGAAAAGAATTGCCGTCTGGGTCTGCAAGATGCAGCGCATTTGCACTTGCCATGACCAATGCATCAACATTGACAGACTCTTTCCTTGCATCTGACGGATTTAAGAACTTGGTGGTGTATGGATTGATCAAACGAGTCGCCCCAAATTTCCAAATGAAATTGCCAGAGTTTTGGTCAGTTGACCGAGCCAATCTCACAGCGTGAGTTGATGGCTGATACCATCCTTGTATTGCGATAGACTTGCGCTCAACAATTTTGACTTCAATCCCCACACTGACACTGCCTCCCTCAAACATGTCCCTTTTCAACTGATGGACGATGTCATCTGTTTCATCTGATCCTATGATGACGACCGAAGCGGCAGCCTCATCCTGAACAGACGAGTTGGTGTGTGTACCTGACACTAATGCTGCAACATATGAGCCTACTTGCAAGCATAGCATATCATCATTCAGCTCGGAATCAGAAGGGATATCACTCATCACAAGCTCATCAAATGGTTGATCTGACCATTTCATTGTGCCGCCTTCCTTTCCATGAACAATAATAGTTTTTTTGCAGCTGCGATGCTTTGTATCACCAGCCTCATCAACTTTGTATGCACTAAATGGGGCAACCATTATTTTATGAAGAGGAGAAGGCTTGCCTGCACCTAACAGGTTGCAAATAGAACAATGACAATGAAAGGGAGGCGTTAAAAAAGGAAAGCACAGAAATCTAGAGCTGTTCTTAGTAAGCAGACATGGAATAAAAATTCTTACCTTGAGTGCGATTGTCTTGATTTTTTTGTTTCATCACGTTTAGGTCAGCAGCCACGGTAGAATCATATGAAGACAATCCTCCTCTGATGTCTCCCACTTCATCTTTATTGTTACTCAAACTGAATTCCTTAACAATACACAAAGCTTGAAAAACTAAAATTGAGAGCACTGATACAATCACAAAGATGTTCGTCTTGCACCAGCGTGATCGTGGCAATGATCGTGACATGTTAGTTGTTGGAGGTGGAGGATAGTTGCTGTTGCTGGTGTAGTACCTTGTACCACTTAGGGTGATTTTGTCGTGTTGGGGCGATGACTTTGTACCTCGATGGACAGCAGATGATCTGACTATGGACTATGGCGCCTTTGGGGTGGCCGTGGTTAGCAGAGGAAGCGGGAGTGTTAGGCATAAAAATGCCATTGATGATCGTTTTTTAGATGGTGGATGGTGGAATAAAGAAGGAATCGATTTCGCTCCAACAACCGTTTACACCAAAGTTCCGCAGGAGATTTATTCAATCCTTGCCTTGGTTGAACGACCACCCTCTGGATATTTATTCAGTATTAGAGCCCTCTAACATGGACCATCCGGCAGCAACAGAAGCACCACCACCACCACCAAAACCTCCCCAGCAGTGGCGAGTAGGGGGGCTAGGGATGAGGAAAAGAAATAATAGGGGCAATAGTGTCAACCAGCAAATTCCTACAAGAGGTGTTACAGATAGACGGCTTGGGCAATGGGCATATCTCCATCATGTCCATCATGCAATTGCTTGCATTGCGACGCGGAAGTGGCAGCTCTTCACTGCCATAATATGTTATGTCATGGTTTTCAAATTGAACTACGATGACGTCGTCCAAACTCCGAACAAAAATCACCGAACACAATTTGTTGACTCTGATATTCGTCATCCTACCAAGAACGGCGATGCACCAGATGAGGGCGCTGCCATCGTGCGATACAATACAATGCCTGAAGAGAAAGAGCCAAAGGAGAACAACGAGAGCAGAAGCAGCAATGTTGCTGATGTTAGCCCTATCCGGCAGCAGCAGTGTGAAAGACAAGACATGATTCAATTCAATTATTATACAGTTTGCAATGGGTTATCTAATCAGTTGGCTGGCCATGCTGCATTCATTGCTAGTTTTATCATGTCTGGAAAGAAAGTTACTATACCAGATGCCTTCATTTTCAATGGCATTCAAAGTGAGAGGAACACAGATGGACAAACGTTGAAGAATGTAGTTGCAACCAAAGACAATTCTATTCCACTGACTTCAATCATAGATGCTGATACTCTACTGAAGACGATTCGTCAGTATGGTGTTGATGCATGCTTCATTCCTCATGATATGATTGTGATGTCACGTAAGGAACACACAACGTCGAAATGCTCTTGGTTACAACAATTAAGAAGTTCTGACAATGATATTGTGGCCACTCTGTTGGATGCCATGAAGCCTAGTATTCCCTTGTCGGGCATTGTAAAATCAGTTACGTCCAAAATAGGAGATAAATTGACCAACAACAACAACAACTTCATATCAGAGGAGGGTGTTTGCCTGCATTATAGAAATGGTACTGATTGGCACAATCACTGTTCAATTTGGAAGGGCAACAATTGTAAGAATAGTGGTAATAGGGCAATTGTAGACTTAGTGAAGGAGCGAATTCCTGCCACTTACCCAAAGAAGTGGATGTATTATGTTGGTGATGCAACGCCAAGTGAAAGGCTGGTTGAGACAATGAAGGAACACACAAACTTGACAATGATTCATCGCATCAGAGACAATCTTGCACTTTCAAGCAATGATGAGATTCGCGAACTTGTAAAAAATGGAAGTGAGGAGCTGTCATTGGAAAAACACCGGGACATTTTTGCTGTCATTGATTTCTTTGTCTGCAAAAGTGTGCCGAGTTTCATTGGGAATTCGGTGTCGACCTTTTCTGCTCTCCAGATAGCTACGAGGCAAGGAAAAAACTCTTCTTGGTATAATTCAAGGAGTGTCCCTTTATTGAATGGCTTTCTCCAAGCCAAGGTGATTCCAATTGTATATACCTATACGGAGGAAAGCCAAGCTATGGGAAAGATTCTCCTTAAAGCATCAATTACATCTGTGAGGCAAACTTTTGGGATGGACATTGGAATCCATGTAATTTATCATGGCACAGAGGATAGAATGTTCATGTATTGGTTGGAGAAACGCAAGGTTACTATCCATGTCCATGAACCTAAGTGGCTGCCAATGATCGAAGATATGTTACTGGATGCCAATCACATGAATTCGCACTTATACTCCCATCGGGGCAATTACATCGGGACGTGGCAACGAATTGATATCCCAAGATTCATTGATGCAGAATATGTCATCTTTTTGGATTCTGATACGATTGTCCGAAACAAGTTTGATTTCTCAACCTTTGGTGACAATATTACGCCAGGGATCGCCTTTAGTAGTGAGACTGACGAAAAATTGAAGGTGCCCTTTAATGCTGGTGTTGCATTGTTGAATGTCCCCTTACTGAGGGAAACGTACAATGAATTCCTTGCTTTCATTCAAGATCATGCTCAGACGAAGAAAGATTTTGTCTTGGGACCATCTGACCAGGGCGCATATCTTGACTTCTACCATTCATTCAAGAATCCTGGCGTTGTGCTTAGACGTGAAGTGTCAACGTACGTCCAATATCTAGATCAAACCTTCAACGTAAAGCCGTACTACAAAAACAAGGACACATTCGATAAAAGAAGAGTCATCCATTTCCATGGCTTCAAACCTCAGGATCTCCTTAAAGGCTTAATGGGCTATGGTGAAGATGAATTTGCCCCAGCACTGCATGGTCTGTTTAAGAAGATATTTCGCGGCAATGATCACAACCTTCTATGCCTGGCTCTTCGTGACTTTGCACTTTCGGTTACAATTGATGATGATGAGGACAACTTACATCAATTTTGCAAAGCTGCATTCCCCTTTGCCCATGAGGAGGAAATAACATGCAAATTCTTTTTCCAAACTCTGTCGAAGCAACAAGAAGGAGGACACTCCAACTGCAAGAACATCTTGAAATTGGATGTATCAAAACAGCATCAGCATCCTCCCCTTAGTTGTCCATCATTACTTTACTATACTGTCGCCGCCATTGCTGTTATCTTTTCTGTTTACCATCTAGGTCAAGGAACTCGGCGGCGCGACCTTCCTCAATAGTACAGCGTAGAAATTATAACCTAAAGCTCCTCTTCACATGACACCTACCACTACATGGCACAATTGGTGTTGTTATCAAAACATCAAACTACCTAGTGTGCAAGTGATTGTGGTAACTGCACGAACGCACCAATGACACTGCTGGAAAGGACAAACCTCCTTCATAGCAGTAATGAAATGTATAAAAACCAACAGCTTGTAGGGGCCCATTAAGATTGGTTACAATAGCATAGAACGATAAATGCCACTACTCATGCTATTTACGTGTATTGGCCATGCTACAGCCTCAGAGGTAGCCTGATGAGGCCCAATATTGGGACGGCCGTATGAGCTACTCTATCATCATGTCGTATCTAATGCTGCGAATATGGCAATCAACAGCTTCTAGTAAGCCATTATAGTTAGTTATGATAAAATAGAAGCATCTTTTACACAGCTCAACCTTTTTTTGATGGCATAGACGTCGCTACATCGTCATAGGTGACCTGATGATGATGAGGCCCAATCTGGGACGGCCGTATGCGCTACTCTATCACCATATCGTATCTAACGCTGCGAATTTGGCAATCAAATGCTTCTAATGGCAATCAAATGCTTCTAATGGCACATTATAATTAGTTATGATAATATAGAAGCATCGTTTGCACAGCTAAAGCTCTTTTTGGTAGCATCGACGTCTCTACATCGTCGTAGGTGACCTGATGAGGCCCAATATGGGACGGCTGTATGCGATACTCTATCATCGTCATCATGTCGTATCTAACGCTGCGAATACGGCAATCAAATGCTTCTAGCGGCCAATCATAGTTGGCCATGATAGTATAGAAGCATCATTATCACGGCTCAAGCATTGGTTGTTTGTATCGGCGTCGCTACAACGTCGTAGGTGACCTGATGAGGCATCTGAGACGCCGCCAGCTCCTCTAGTGACAGCCATATCATATCTCACACTGTAAATATGGCAATCAACTACTTCTAGTGACCCATCATAGTTGGCCATGATAGATTAGAAGCATCGTTTGCACGGCTCAAGCATTTGTTGTTTGTATCGGCGTTGCTGCAACGTTGTAGATGACCTGATGAGGCATCAGAGACGGCCGCCAGCTCCCAGCTCTACTCTCTAGCACCATATTGTATCTCACGCTGTGAATAAGTATGGCCATCAACTGCTTCTAGTGACCCATCATAGTTGGCCATGATAGTATATAAGCATCTTTGACACGGCTCAAGCATTTGTTGTTTGTATCGGCGTCGCTGCAACGTCGTAGGTGACCTGATGAGGCATCTAAGATGGCCGCCAGCTCCTCTAGTGACAGCCATATCATATCCCACGCTGTGAATATGGCAATCAACTGCTTCTAGTGAGCCATCGTAGTTGGCCATGATAGTATAGAAGCAGCATTTGTTGGTCGTATCGGCGTCGCTGCAACGTCGTAGGTGACCTGATGAGACATCAGAGACGGCCGCCAGCTCTACTCTCTAGCACCATATCGTATCTCACGCTGTGAATATAACGATCAATTGCGTCTTGTGGCCCATGATGGTTGGCTATGATTGTATAGACGCATTGTCTACACGGCTCAAGCATTGTTTGGTCGTATCGACGTCGCTACAACGTCGTAGGTGACCTGATGAGGCATCTGAGACGGCCGCCAGCTCTACTCTCTAGCACCATATTATATCTAATGTTTTGAGTATAGCAATGAACAGCTTGTAGTGGTATGAGTTACATGTTTTGCGTTACCAGCTGGGCGGTGGCCAGTGTGCATAGCTGGATGTCTTATAAATATAATCACATGTTAGTGATTTCAACTTATTTGTCGACCTCAGTTTGATTTGTCTTCTTCTCGACATCTTTGCTTTGGTCATTGATTTTACTTGTGTATTTCTGATTGTTCCGACAATCTTGTACCACTTCGTGATCATTTGGATCAACTAGTCGATGATACTTTTTCAGATGCTGGAGAAGATGATGTTGTGGTATCCCGCACACTCAAAAATTTGGTAGACTAAATTATGGTAAATAGAATTATCTTGCAATTCATTGCAACTTATTCATCCCCAAAAGCATAGCCCATTTGTCCTTCTTCTTTTTCAAGCACTCGATATCACTCTTCAATTCATCCAGAACTTGAGCATCTGTCTCATCCTTTAAGTCGTCCCCAACTTCTTCAACTCGGCCTTGGCTTCCTTCCACATTGCCATCCAATGACGTTCTTGATTCATGCATTCAACACTCATTTGCTACTTAGTCTCCCTCACAAATCCCTGCTCCAAAGCTGATGCTTTCCTCTTGTTGTTCGAATTATCGCCCTGCAAGTAGACAACTCCATTGCGTTGATAAGGAATGCCGACTGACATGAGGTCCACAAGATTGGTCGGTGCACCCGGCTTCGCTTTGTCCAAGGACAGATCAGTCGATGCGGGGGAGGACTTCACACGTTCTTTAGCCGTTTTGGCCGCTGTTGATTTTTCTCCTTCTCTTTCTTCAATTCTTTGTTGACGTTGTATGCAGAAAATTTCACTCTCTCTTCCTCGCCTGCTGAGGGCTGATTGCGTTGGTTCAACTGAAGAACAACATACTTCGCAATCCTCGATGGGGCCAAGCCCCTTTCGCGGGCTCTTTTTACGGCAGCTTTGCATTCAGGCGTTTGACGAGTGCTTTTTCCAGCCGTCCACGTACGGGCCACCTCTGTAAGCAATTCTTGTTCACTCTCTTTGTTGACCTGCGTGTTGCTTTTTGCCGCCTTCGGTGACGCATTCGTTAGATCGACGGTTGAGTTAGAGACATCTTTCAATGGCAAACACTCGCCAGCAGTCGACTGTGGCGAGATACGTTGAGCAAAAGACGACTCTGCACTCATGATGGGTTGCAGAGCTGAAAGTTGTTCCTTTTGCTTTTGCACAAGGACCAAGGACACCAACGAATGAAAACGTTGGCACGAAAAACTTTTGAGGAAAGTTGCAGGTTGCAGGGCAAATGAAAATGAAGAAACACCAAGAAGCTTCGTTCGGTACATACGCTCGATACGGTCTTTGCGGTTCGTGAAAAGACTGTATTTACATCACACACATATTTCAACTATTTAACATCACCACTATCACAACATAAACTTAATTGCTCATCCGATGCATGCGTAGCATAGTACCAGCTGCATCTGTATGTTAAGCTGCTGCTGACACACGAGCTTACCACCTCTAGTTATCACTGCTTGTAGCATCAACCTCCTCCATGCTGTTGCTAGGAGTGATCACAGTCGTATCAAATGCGTTGTCTACGATGTCAGTTGTTACAGCTGTACCCATTGAACGAAGCTTGGCCTGATCCATCTCAATCTGAGTTCCTACGTCCTGAGACGGCTCGAGATTGATTCCTCCTGATGAGTTACTATCAAGCTTCTCGTAAATATTCACTGCCTCTTCACTCAACACTTTCATCTTCTTCACATTGTCTCCTCTCTTGTAGATGACTCCATTCTGCTGAAAGGGAATGCCTAGAGACACGAGGTCTTCAATATCGGTTGTCTTCGTAGTTGTAATTGTAGCCGGCAAGGATTTCCCTGCAGCCTGAATCTTCAATGACTTCCTGAGGTTGTTTGCACACGATCTAGCTCGCTTTCTCTCCTGGGCTTGAATATCTTCGTTCATACTCCTGGCAACATAGTCAGAAATATCAATTGGAGAAATGCCATTGAGTAGGCACGTGCGGATCGCAGCCTTGCACGTGTAAGTTTGGCGACAGGATTTGCCTGGTCTCCATTGAAGTTGCACCTGAGCGAGTAAAAGATCTTTTTTGGAAGTGCCCGTAGAACAAGACCTTACTCTTGCACTAGACATCTGTGTGTTACTGACGTCTTTCAGTGGCGCTGGGGCTGGGACTGCCTTGCCTGCTTGGCGCAGTACAACGAAACATTTCACTTTCACGCCAGGTGCTTTCAACAAGTTCACCCACGCTGTCTTTCCGTCTTCTAATTTGATCATGGCATCATAATGACGGCCATTACACGAAATGATGATATCGTCCACTTGGAGA
>Ga0075467_10004091_pt1 | contig 10923 bp, 10 predicted proteins | sample DEB08_DNA_9_FD_75067 | JGI IMG/M metagenome (GOLD analysis project Ga0075467, IMG submission 75067) | Aqueous microbial communities from the Delaware River and Bay under freshwater to marine salinity gradient to study organic matter... | ecosystem: Environmental > Aquatic > Marine > Coastal ...
AATCACTGGCAGTCCGTCAGTACAACCTCGCCGGTGAAGGTCCTCGAGGGCTGCGGCTTCATCTGCAGCAGAAAGAAAATCAACCATTGCCAGCCTCTAGCGCATCAATAACCAGTGGGGCTATTTCGCGTGCGATCTTTGCGATACGCGAACCTTTTGATGGCATCAAGCCGCCAAACACGATTGCGGAGTAATCGACGAGCAGGGCATTAAATGGACAGTACGTTAACCGAAACCTGACCCTCTTTCCAAATAATGTAGCTTGATTCTTGAACCTCAACCCAATGATCTAAATGATCATCGAATGGCTCTGATGCTATTGTGCTTACATGACCTGCCTTGAGCGGAATCTCATGGGTATCGGGCGTGCCATAAAAAAGGCTAGGCGAATTATTGTCGGTTGAGTGACGAAAGGCCCAGATTGATTTCCCGTCACTTAAAGCAGCAGTTAGTCTGAGCGGATCGCCTGATTCATGTCTCTCTAATATTTCCCCCACTTTTTTTAATGCAAGCGTCATTCCTTTAATGGGGTCATCTGTTAAGCCCAGGGTTAAAGCAAGCAAAAACAAGGCCTCACTGTCTGTGGTGCCTTGTCTGTGGTTATAGAATTCTTTTGAAATGTGAGACTCAATTTCTCTTCGATGTATTTGCCAGTCGCCAATATGACCGTTATGCATAAAACTCCAATTCTCATACGCATACGGGTGGCAATTCATACGTGAAACGCTGGTGCCGGTCGTGGCACGAACATGAGCAAAAAATAATTTGCTCTTAACATGCTTGCTTAAGTCCCTTAAGTTTTCATCGTTCCAGGCTGGCAGGGTGTCTTTAAATAGACCCGGTGAATCACGTTCTCCGTACCATGCCACACCAAAACCATCACCATTCGTAACAAAATTTGATTTGGTGGCTTTTAGACTTTGCGAAATAAGGGAATTCTTTTGTAGGAATAAAAGGTTTTCAAGATAAACCTCATCACCAGCGTAAGCCATCCATCGACACATTTTGCCCTCAAAAGAAATCACTAGGAAATTTATATTAACCTTCAAATTGAAAAACTACCCTCATGAACTGTCCAATTTTTGAGGGGCGGTTCATGAGAGTGGTTTCAAGCTTGCGGACGAGTCGTCACCGCGATGGATTCTGACTCGCCCGAATGGCCAGGTCTAATGAATGCGAAATCAATCGAGTTATGTGTGCTACAGAACAGTTCTCTTGAAATAAAAGCAATAAGATGATCCATAGGGGGTGGCCAAGCAGACATGAGAGGATGTGACATGTAAGCCAATTTTTCTGCTTTCCAACTTACAGTTATTAATCACCAAATCTTCACCCCTTTTTATTTTGTTAAAGCCCTGTTCAGTGTTTTAAAAAACAAGAAGTAGAACGTCCTTAACTTTATTTGACCTTGTCTGCACAAAAGGGCTCAACCAAAGGAATAAAAGATGCTCAAGTATCTTGGAATCTATTTTTCGTTTTTGATATCTCTTATAGCGGTCGATATGATTTGGCTTTTGGTTATTGCAAAAACAATGTATCGCGACAGTATGGGCGATTTGATGGCTGATGAACCTAAAATCGCAGCTGGCATAGCCTTTTATGTGCTGTATGCAATAGGTGTCTGTATTTTTGTGATCATGCCTGCAATCAACAAACAGTCATGGTTTGATGCTGTCATGTATGGTGCCCTTTTCGGCTTTTTTTGCTACATGACTTACGATCTGACCAACTTGTCAGTCATACGCAACTTTCCAACACAATTAGCTTTCATTGATATTGCTTGGGGAAGCTTTGCAACGGCTTTAGTCTCTGGCGTTACTTACTGGGTCGCTAACAAAATACCTTAAGACCATTTAAGAAGTCTTAGTTATTAAGAAAAAGGTCGTTTTTTGAAACGGCTTTTCAACACGGCACTTGTCATTCAACTGTTTTCTAACGAGACGTTGAAGGTTGATCTTTTAAAAACACTTTATCGCCCTTGAAAGACATTCAGGTTTTGAGAACTGAAGTCTGTCATTCCTGTTGGTACAGGTAGGCTGAATAGATAAACAGGCTAAGTGAACGCTCTGCCAATATTTATTGATATACAACTCTCAACGGGTCATTTTTGAACCGACGTGAACACTTAAGTTCATATCGAACATTGAAAAAACTGTTCAGTCGACATTCCAGAAGCAGGTTGCTGTGTAGGGTTTAATCACCATGTGATACTCCATCACCCACCCTTTGGCGAACGAAATGCTCAAGTTTAGAATTAACTTGCAATAGCATGTTTTTGGTTGTAGATTATTTAAGAGATTCGTTCTCTTGTTCTTAACTTAAAAGTAAACATGCAGTTTGTATATAGCGCATTTTTTCAGCGTTTTTATTATTGTATTTAACGTTAAAGCTTGAGCAACACTTGCACTTTTTGGTTAGTTGCTCAACTAAAAAAAAACACACAAGGGGATTTTATGCATCACATAAAACGATATTTTTTTAAAATGCTTATAGCAGTACCTATTTTGGCATTGTCTTCTTTGGGTAGTGCAATTGCGCAACAAACACCCGCATGGCCGACTAAAAACATCAAACTGATTGTGCCGTTTGGTGCTGGTGGTTCTGTTGATCGCTTCTCTAGAGGTTTAGCTTCACAATGGGAAAAAACACTCGGTGGCCCATCAATCATTGTTGAGAACCGTGGTGGGGCAGGGGGCATGTTGGGTGCTCGCACTTTTGTCGGTGCGCCAAAAGATGGTTCCGTTCTTTTTGCTGGTATACAACCAACCTTAAGCATGAATATCGTAGCTCAGGGCGCTGATTTTTCCCTAGATGATTTTGTGTTTGTAAATATTGAGCAACGTGACTATTCATCAATCACGGTTCCAGCTGGTTCCAAATACAAAACTATTCAAGATCTCGTTAACGATGCACGTGCCAACCCAGGTAAGCTGAAAATTTCGATGGTGCCAGGTTCGGGAACTTACTTATTTGGTTTAGCATTTATCAAAGCCCTTGGTTTAGACGTCAATGTTGTGACCTTTAATGGTGGTGGCGCACAGCGTACCGATTTGCTAGGCGGTCATAGCGATGCAATGGTTGCCTCTGCTTATGGTGATATGGTGCTTGGTGATAAAGTGCGTGTGTTAGCTGTCTCGTCTCTTGAGCCTTTTCCAGGGTGGCCTAATGCTGTGCCAATCACTAAAGCTTACCCAAGTATCAAAATACCACCCATTGGTGACAACCGATTTATTGCAGTTTCAAAAGAGTTTGCGGAAAAAAACCCACAAGCGTTCGCAGCTATCGTTGAAAGCTATAAAAATAATTTTAATAGCCAAGCATATCAAGACTATTTAAAAAAACAGGGTTCAATTTTGATATCTGCTTACCGAGGCCCGGAACAATCAGCACAGATGGTTCGTGAACTTCATGATGTTGTCGTTGAATTTAAAGAGACGCTGAAAGGCAATTAATTAATCGCTCTATATTGTTAACGAAGCAGTCTCCATTTGATTAAATGGGGGCTGCTAGTTCGCAATGCGTGATGGGGGAAACGCCAATGGGTTTGATGCCAACCATTAAAAAAATCGGGTTTGAAATAGCGGTTTTGCTGCTTATATTTGGGTACTCGGCTCATTACTATTTTGAAGTGGCTGCCTTACCATCAAGAAAAATTAACTTGTTGTTAATCCAGCCTGTTTTTTTTGTTATAGCGTTTGCCACCATCGCACTGATTTTTATAAAAATACGAGAGGTACTGAAGTCTTCAGAAAAACGTAAATCAGCGGATTTGTCAAACGACAATTCAGCCCAACACATTGTTGACACTATTAAGGGCGGTATTGACCGTGCGTTCTTAAAGAATGGCTTGGCTTTTGCGTTTTGTACCTTAACTTATGTGCTGGTCTTTGAAAGGCTCGGTTTTGTTACGTCCTCTTTACTATACCTAACTGTTCTTATTTTTCTGCTAGGAAGCCGATCGCTTTGGATGACGATTTTTTTGCCAATCATCGTGGTGGCTTTTCTATATATAACGATGGCGGTGATGCTCAGGTTTTCGTTGCCTGAAGGCTTGCTGTTTTAATCTTGCTGCACTTTCTTTTTAAGGTCGTTATCTATGTCTGAGCTTACCTACTTGTGGGCGGGCATCTCCTTGCTGGCTGACTGGCAAGTTATATTGATGATGGTGCTTGGGCTCTTGTTTGGCATTATTACGGGTGCAATTCCTGGGTTTAGTACACCCCTTGCGATCAGCGTTATGCTGCCCGTTACGTTCAGTATGGATCCCTTAGCAGCGATCGTTTTTTTAACCTGTATTTATGCAGGTGGTAATTTTGGCAGTTCTATTTCAGCCATATTAATTAATATTCCAGGGTCCCCGCAAGCCATTGTTACCGGTCTAGATGGTTACCCAATGACTCAACAAGGTCGCGGTAATGAAGCTTTAGGTATTGCTGTCGCATCATCGGCCGTTGGAAACTTAATTGGTGCAATCTTTCTAATTTCGATCATGCCATTACTGGTCAAATTTGCGTTGAGCTTTGGTCCCCCAGAACTTTTTCTGGTTGGCGTTATTGGTTTGACAGTGATAGCTAGTTTGCATAAAAGCTTTTTGAAAGCGGCCATTGCAGGTGCTTTTGGCATTTTGTTGGGCACCATTGGTATGACAACAACTGGCTCAACGCGGGGCACTTGGGGCTACTATGAGTTGCTAGACGGTATTTCACTTATTCCCGCGCTAATCGGTTTAATCGGTTTCTCAGAGCTTTTCATGATGCTTCAGCGCACATATGTGGTGGGTAATACAGAAACCAACATAATAGATGGCCGTCACGACTTAAAACAGTTGTTGCGGGGCTTTAAACAGACCTTTCGTCACCCAGTGACTCTGTTGCGTGCCAGCACCCTAGGCGTTTTGATTGGCGGGTTGCCGGGCGCTGGTGGCACAGTCGCTAGCGTTGTGAGTTACAACGAGGGAAAACGTTATTCGAAAAACGGGGCTAATTTTGGTAAAGGTGAACCCGAAGGCGTGATCAATGCTGAAGCAGCAAATAACGCATCTGAAGGAGGTGCCTTGGCATTGATGCTGTCGTTAGGTATACCCGGTGGGTTGGCTACAGCAGTCTTAATTGGTGGTTTCATGTTGCAGGGCTTAATACCTGGTCCGCGGCTATTTATTGACAACCCTGAATTGATCTATGGCGTTATGAGTGCACAAATTTTCGCCTCTTTCATGTTGTTATTTTTTGGCTTAATCGTATCTTTTTATGCAGCAAAAATCATACAAGTTCCAACGATCGTATTGATACCGCTAATAGCTTTGTTTTCAATTGTTGGTACTTACGCGGTCAAGTTGTTGATGTTTGATATCTATATCATGTTGATATTTGCTTTACTTGGTATTGTTTTGCGTAAATTTGATTACCCCTTGATTGCAGTCATTCTGGGTCTGATATTGGGCCCAATTTTAGACGGACAGTTGATGCGTACTTACCAAGGGGCCGGTAAACTTTCTGTTTCTATTTTCTTAGAGCGACCAGTCAGTATTTTTTTGTTAGCAGTTTTGGCTTTGAGTCTTCTCCCACTTGTAGTGCGTTTGATTAAAGGTTATCTGAACAAAAAGGAAATAGCAGATGGGTAAAGAAACGCTAACTGTGTATTGGCAACCCGGTTGTTCAAGTTGCTTGAATTTGAAAGAGCACCTGACCCGAAACCATGTGCCATTTCATTCTGTGAACGTACGCGAAAATGTCGACGGTTTTCAGGCCTTGGGCAAACTCGGTGTGCGCCAAGTACCTGTTTTAGTTAAAGGCGATCAGTGGTGTGACGGGCAAATGATCGCGCAAGTCAATATCTTGGCTGGTATAGCAGCTCATACGACTGATCAAAAATTAGCGCCCAAGGAACTGGCTGATCGTATGATGGGTTATTTACCCATTTTGAAAGCTTATGTTTTACAAATACCCTCTCAGCGTTTTGATGAATTGCTTCCAGGTCGGCCCCGAACTTATGGTAACTTGGCCTGCCATTGCGCTGAAATTATTGATTTATTTATCAAAGTTTCCCAAAAAAAACACCAATTGGTTTTTGACGACTACGAGCACCCTTTACCTAATGCGTGTTCGACCCCAGAAAAACTGAGTCAATACGTGTCTCAAGTGGCTATCAAATTGTCTGATTGGGTGCTTAATGACTTGCCCCATCAAAATTTTGCAGCCTACCCTAACGTGTATTACGGTCAACCAACTTTACATGAATATATGGAACGTACAGCTTGGCATGCTGGCCAGCACTTGCGTCAACTTGAGCTAGTCATAAAAGACAAGCTGGCACAGCAGCCTGAGCCTAATCTTTCAGATAATTTGTTTAAGGGCTTACCCATGCCTCATTTGGTCTGGGATGACCAATTAAGCCTTTAACTTTCAAGATCTAATTTCGACGATAGATCGATCGAGTCAGCGACAGAGAATGCAGCCATGAATATAAGCACAATGTTTGACCAAGTTGAGCAACCAAAACCTTGGTTAGCACACGATATTAAACAAACTTCGCAATGGGTTAGGCCTTTGACTTATGCAGAAAAGACTGGGTTGCGTCAAGGCTTGAAAGCGTTTGTGGCCTTGAATAAGCCGCTAGAAGAAAGCAGCGGTGAAGATTTTCCATTTCAAGGTATCAAACAGTTAATTCAAGATATTAACCACCAGCTTTATAAAGGGTTTGGAATCATTGTTTTGAAAGAGTTTCCGATTGAAGGGCTTGATGAGGAATCAATCAAAAAGCTTTACTGGGGCTTTACAAACCATCTGGGTGTGTTGAGACCACAAGGCAAAAATAGTGCTTTGATGAATCATGTGAAAAACTTAGGTGGGGTCTACCGAGCAGTGGGCGGCAGGGGCTACAACACGAATGCAGAGTTAGATTTCCATGTTGATTTTGCCGACTTTGTGGGTTTACTTTGTATTCAAGATGCAAAAGAAGGGGGTGTTAGTAAAGCATGTTCGTCTCGTGCATTGTTTGAAACGTTAAAGCAACAATCACCCCATCTTGCCGAAGCGCTTTTGACACCACTTTACTATTCACGACAAGATGAGCATTCGCCAGACGAGTTGCCATATTATCAAACGCCTGTCGTCGCCTTTGAGCAAGGGTGGTTTAGTTGTCGTTATACGCGAAATCATATTCGTTATGCTGATCGACATGAAGGGGCCAAAGCGCCCACTGCCGTGCAAAATGAAGCCATGGATTGGATCGATCAAATGGCTTTGTCTGATAAGTTTACTTTTGATATGCGCTTAGTACCAGGTGATCTTCAAATTCTAAATAATCACGTGGTGTTGCATTCACGAACAGCCTATGAAGATTATGACGAACCTGAAAGAAAGCGTAGTTTGTTACGCACATGGATCGCAACGCCAAACAGTCAACCCTTGTCTTTGCTTATGGAACAAGCCTTTCATGATTCCCGAGCAGGCGCAGTTCGCGGCGGCATTAAAGGGCAGGAATTTGATGCAATCAAACAAGCTTACACACATAAAGCTGCTGCTTTTCATTCAATGATAGGTGCTTGACATGAGTGCCCAAACATTACTTGATAAATTATGGTCTTCGCATACTGTCGATAGCCGTAGTGATGGAAGCGACTTATTGTACGTAGATCGACACTATGTGCACGATGCTTGTTCTCAAGGTTTTGACTTTCTCGATCAAGCTTCCCTATTCATTCGCCGACCCGACCTAACCTTCGGTATGGAAGATCATTACATTGCAACACGCCCGGGTACCTTACGTTCTGAGAAAGTGATTTCGCTCGGTGGTGTATTGGCTAAACATGCTTTGAAACATGGGTTTTCGAGTTTTGGTCAGGGTTCTTTACACCAAGGCATTGTGCATGTTGTGGGGCCTGAGCTTGGTCTAACTTTGCCAGGCGCTTTAGTTGTTTGTGGTGACAGCCACACGGCGACGCACGGTGCTTTGGGTAGCTTGGCTTTTGGGGTGGGCGCCTCTGAAATAGCACATGTACTAGCCACACAAACCATTTGGCAAAGAAAACCTAAGGCGCTGCGACTTCTCATCAATGGTCGTTTGGCTCATAGTGTGACGTCTAAAGATCTTATTTTGCATATTATCAGTCAGATTGGCGCGCGGGGTGGAACGGGTTATGTAATTGAGTACGCGGGAGAGGCGATTGCCGCGCTGTCGATGGAAGCACGTATGACGATTAGCAACATGACAATTGAGGCGGGTGCCAAGGCAGGTATTATTGGGCCTGACGCTACAACGCTCGCCTATTTGAAAGAACGTATATTTGTGCCAACTGGGCAAGAGGGCTTGCTTGCTGAACAAGCATGGAAAATGCTTGTGTCTGATAACGATGCCTCTTTTGATTATGAGAAAACACTCGATATTTCAGACCTTGAGCCGATTGTGACTTGGGGAACATCGCCTCAAACAGGTATACCGATTACCGGCTGCGTACCTGATTTAGACTCTAATGATGAGTCATCTCGTCAGCAAATGTTAGCGATGATGGGCTACATGGGTCTAGAACCTGAAACGCCCATGCAACAGATTTCTATTGATCAAGTCTTTATTGGTTCGTGTACGAATAGTCGAATTGAAGACTTAAGGCTGGCGGCATCTGTGGCTAAAAAAGGTCATGCAAAAGTGCCGACTTTGGTTGTTCCTGGTTCGGTAAGTGTGCAAAAGCAAGCACAGGCTGAGGGGTTAGATCAAATCTTTAAGCAAGCTGGTTTTGAATGGGCTACACCCGGTTGCTCGATGTGTGTGGCAATTAATGGTGATTTAGTCGCACCAGGTAAGCGTTGTGTATCGACTTCAAACCGCAATTTCATGGGTCGGCAGGGGCAAGGTAGTCGAACCCATCTTGCAAGCCCTTTGACTGCTGCGGCCAGTGCCCTAACCGGTAGATTGACCGATGTACGAGAGGTGCTCTAATGCGATTCAAACCGGTTAATCATTTGCATGGCCCCTGTTTTTCTTTAGCCATTGATAATATTGATACAGATCAAATTTTACCTGCTCGATTCCTTCATCGATCTCGGCAAGAAGGGTTCAAAGACCTACTTTTTCATGACTACTTGCAGCAATTAAAACATACGAGTGAGTCAAATTTTGACTGGATGCATGAGGTGCAGCATGCCCCAAAGATTCTGCTTGCTGGCGAAAATTTTGGTTGTGGGTCGTCGCGTGAACATGCCGTCTGGGCATTAATGGACAACGGTTTTAAGGTTGTCATTGCCAAGAGTTTTGGTGATATTTTCTTTGGCAATGCCATCAATAATGGCTTGCTGCTGATTAGGCTTACAGATGCTTGGCTTAAAGTTTTGCAGGCAGTGGCTACTAACCAAGATATGCAGATAAAACTCGATCAACAACAAATTTTAACTGCTGATGGTCAGACACATTCCTTTGCAATAGATGACTTTTTTAAAAATATGTTGCTAAACGGTGTACAAGAAATCGATATGACACTCAGTCTTAGTGACAAGATTGCCACTTTTGAACAAAAACAGGCGCAGCAGTATCCTTGGTTACAAAACCCTGTTGCGCATTCTTAACCTTTGGAGATAAACATGAGTCGTAAAGCATTTGCAGATAAAATCCGCCGTAAAGATTTGGTTGTTGCGCCAGGTATTTATGACATGATTTCTGCCCATATGGCAGATCAGATGGGTTTTGATGCCTTGTATGTCACAGGGTATGGTACGGTCGCTTCGCACTTGGGTCTGCCAGATGCAGGTATCGCCACTTATACCGATATGATTGAACGCATTGCTCGTTTTTGTGACCTAACTCACACCCCAATCATTGCTGATGCAGATACTGGCTATGGTGGGCTTTTAAACGTTGCGCACACTGTAAAAGGCTATGAAAAAGCAGGTGTTTCGGCCATACAAATCGAAGATCAGCAGTTTCCAAAAAAATGTGGTCATACTCCAAACCGCCCTGTCATTAAGATTGAAGAAATGGTGCGTAAAATCAAAGTGGCCTGTGATGCTCGCACGGACCCTGATTTTTTAATTATTGCAAGAACTGATGCTCGCACAGGTCTTGGCATTGATGAGGCGATTGCTCGCGCGCAAGCCTACGGTGAGGCGGGTGCTGATGTGCTGTTCGTTGAGTCACCTGAGACTATTGACGAAATGCATAAGATTTGTCAGGCACTCGATAAACCACTTTTGGCAAATATGGTGACGGGTGGTAAAACCCCAATTTTACCTGCCGATGAGCTCAAAAAAGTGGGTTACAGCATTGTGATTCACCCTGCTGCTGGCTTTTTGTCTTGTGCTGCAGGCTTAGCTCAAGCCTTCGGTGATCTCAAAAAGAATGGCACGATAACTGATGCAACACCTATGTATAAATTCTCTGACTTTAATGAGATGATCGGTTTCCCTGCTGTTTGGGCCTTTGACAAGAAGTACTCAGAAGACTAGTTACCGCTTTCACTCAACTTGATGCCAAAGTGTAAATATCTTTGGCATCAAGTTGAGTTAAAAAACAGTACAACATTGACAGCAACTTCAATCATGATAACTGGAACGTAAGCTGACGCGAATATAGCTAAACTACTCAAAGTAACAATGTTAATACCTTGTCCCATAATCACCCAAAAACAAACCCAAGAGACAATTAAGCCTTGGAACAAAAGTGATAGTTTGATAATAATTCCGTAGGGAATATCAACGTACCTCGATTGGTTGGGAGCAAGTTTCTTGATTAGGAGGGCTGTTGCAAATAGTGAAGCGAGCAATGTGGCACGAGACGGAATTGAACCAGCGCTAAAAACGCCTAACGTTAGTGACTCTTTAAATAATCAATAGCCCAAACTGGATCACTATCGCTGGGGAAGATGGGGTAGTGAACTGCCTCTATTAGGCCATTATTCGTAATGAGTGTGAGTCGCTTTAATAAAGTCATTCCAGC
>Ga0075467_10004092_pt1 | contig 10920 bp, 11 predicted proteins | sample DEB08_DNA_9_FD_75067 | JGI IMG/M metagenome (GOLD analysis project Ga0075467, IMG submission 75067) | Aqueous microbial communities from the Delaware River and Bay under freshwater to marine salinity gradient to study organic matter... | ecosystem: Environmental > Aquatic > Marine > Coastal ...
AACGCAAGGCCAAGGCGTGGTTTTTTGAACAGGATGCTGGCTGGTACGTGCAATGCAGATACGGTAGCCGTGTGCTGTTCCTAAACGGTAAAAGCAATGCTGTTTGGGTGGAGCGCTTGGAACATGTTGCAGACGTTCTGAAAGCGTTCAAGGCTGCTGCGCACGCAGGTGAATTGGACAAAGCCGTTGCGTTGGTCATGCGTTCAAGGTCAAATTAGCTGAAGTCGCCCGTGGCAGTATTTGCAAGTAAATCGCGCTTGGCCGCTACAAATGTTTCACAAGCCTGAAGTGTGCATGTATTACTGTTTGAAAGCAATGGGTTGTGAAGATACTAGTTAGCCAAGCGCTAATCTGGTTCTTGCAGATATTAGAAAAGGCCCGCGAGTTTCGCGGGCCTTTTTGTTTGGTATCAGGTGTTTAAGAATTAGAGCGCATGAGCAGTGCTTGGGGCTTCAGCCCTGCCAGAAAGCCTTTTTGCATTCCATCCGGGCGTCATCCGCGGAGAACCCAATATCGGCCAGCATATGCGCATCGAGCTTGCGTAAGGCGCGGCGGGTTTGCTGGCGTTGTTCCCATTTCAGCACGGTGACGGCCAGCGCAAACACGGTCCGGGCCAAAGGTGGCAGGGGGTGATGGGCGGTCAACGTCTGGATCTGCTGATGTGTCATGGGAAACCTCATTTGTAGCGATACAATCTGGATTGACTGTATGCGTACAATATCGCAATCTTGTCGAAATAACGCCAGAGGAACATTGTGACCAACACAAATTGGCTGCCAGACCTGACACAATTTCCCGGCCCCAAATATCTGGCGCTGGTGCGTGCGCTGCGTGAAGCGGTGCGCGTTGGCACTTTGCCCCCCGACAGCCAGTTGCCCACGGTACGAGAACTGGCGTGGCAGATGAAGGTTACGCCTGGCACTGTGTCGCGCGCCTATCAATTGGCCACGCAAGAAGGGTTGCTGGCGGCCACCGTCGGGCGCGGCACCTTTGTCGCCTCGGCCACGCCGCGGTTTGGCCCGACCCAAAGCTTTTATGCCGAACGCGACCCGGCCTATTTGGCGGGACGGATCGATATGCGCTCCCCGCGCATGCCCGATGTGGGGCAGGGTGCCGCCTTTAACGCGGCCTTGGCCGACATGGCCGGGACTGTTGCAAGCGATTGGCTCGACTATCCCAGTCAACGCAGTGAGGAAAAGCTGCGCGAGCAGGTAGTGAACTGGTTGCAGGGCCGCGTTCTGGGGAGTGTCACTGCCGATGACATTGCCCTGTCCTATGGCGGGCAAAGCGCGATCAACCTGATTTTCCAATGCTGTTTGCGCGGCGACCGGCCTTTGGTGCTGATTGAGGATTTGGCCTATGCGGGTTTTCGCCACGCCGCACGACTGTCGCGGGCCGAGCTGTTGGCGCTGGAGGTCGATGACGAAGGTCTTCGCCCCGACGCGCTGGAGGCGGCCTGCCGCAAGCACAGTCCGCAAGTGCTGTGCGTGACGACCGAGGCCCAAAACCCGACCACCGTGCGCATGCCCGAACACCGCCGCCGCGAGATTGCCGATATTGCAAAAACCTATGAAATTCAGATCATTGAAGACGATTGTTATTCCATCGCGCAAAGCAATATCCCGTCGTTGCGCGCACTGGCGCCAAATCGCACCTGGTATGTCGGCAGCTTTTCCAAAAGCATTTCCGCGGCGTTGCGCTTGGGCTATGTGGTGTGCCCCAACGGTATGGGGCAAGCTGGTCGATTGACGGCGCAGCACAGCTTTTTCGGCCTTGCGCGCCCGGTGTCTGACCTGTGCCTGTCACTTTTGTCCAGCGGGGTGGCGGATGATTTGCGCAGTGCGGTGCAGGTTGGGTTCACCGATCGTTTGGAAGGGGTGGTCAATATTTTGGGCGCCTATGATCTGTCATGGCAGCAAGGTTTGCCCTTTGTCTGGCTGCGCCTCCCGTCGGGGTGGCGGGCTTCTGTCTTTGCGCGGATGGCTGAAACCGAAGGGGTTTTGCTACGTTCTGCCGATGAATTTGCGCTGATCCACGGGCGTGCGCCCAATGCGGTGCGGTTGGCGCTGCCCGGTAACCACAGCCGCGCGCAGATCGAAGAAGCGTGCCGCCGCCTGGCTCGTTTGCTTGACAGCCCGCCGTCAGAGCTTTCGGTTTGACTGTTGCGCCCGCGCCGCGCTGGCCCGAATTCGCAAACCCATGCTTGACCGATGCGTCGCCGCAGCGCATGTGCGGTGACAGAGCAGCTATAAAAAAGAGACCCAAAATGGGATACCAATCAGGCTTTCACGCGCCCAACGGCGGCGCGCAATTTTTGGGCTTTCGAAAAGCCCGCAATGGTGGGATCGAAGTTGTGTTTGACGATGGTGTCAGCCGCCGAATGATTTGGCGTGTGGCAGGCCAGCAGGTGAATGAAGCGCATTTGTCCGACGCGTTGCGCCAAGCCGTGACCGCGCTAAGGGTTGTGCCTGCGATGATTGCCGAAGTTGGCAAACGCGCGATCGCGCTGGAACGGGTCAGCTTTTAGCGCGGCATTCCTACCCCCTTTGGCTTTATCAGGCTTTTCACAGCGCCAAAGCTGTGCAAACAATAGGCTAATCGAGCGGGGCAGAGTAGGATTTTCGTATGAGCGCGGGTCAGCGGTGGCGCAATTGGCGCCAAACAGAGGCTGCCAACGGATTGCTGATGGTCAGCCCGACGGTGATTTACGCAATTTTGATGTTGGCCGCGCCGCTTGGCACCATTTTGTTGTACAGCTTTCTGACGGATGGGTATTTGCAAATCATCCGCGAATTCACCATCGCCAACTATGTCGAGGCATGGACGAATGAGCTGTACCGCACGGTTATGATCCGCTCTTTGGGCGTGTCGATGACGGTGACATTGGTCACTGTTCTGCTGGCCTTTCCTATCGCCTATTTCGTCAGCTTTCATGTAGAGGCGTCGAAAAAGTCGATGTGGCTGTTCCTGATCACCATCCCCTTTTGGACCAGCTATCTGATCCGTGTGTTTTTGTGGAAGGTGATTTTGGGGTATAATGGTGTTGTAAACTCCAGTCTTTTGGGGATTGGGGTCATCGATCAACCGCTTGATTTCATTTTGTATAATGTGAATTCGGTTGTGATCACGCTGGCCCATGCCTATGCGCCGTTTGCGATTTTGCCGATCTTTGTGGCCTTGGAAAAGATTGATCGCAGCTTGCTAGAAGCGGGCCAAGATCTGGGTGAAACCAAGTTCAGAACGTTTTTGCGCGTGACCTTGCCTTTGGCGATGCCGGGGGTGATTGCGTCGGTGTTGATCGTGTTTATCCCGACCATCGGCGATTATGTAACCCCGCAATTGGTCGGTGGACCTGAAGGTCGAATGGTCGCGAACCTGATCCAGTTGCAATATCTGAAACTCGACAATTATCCCCTCGGCTCGGCCATTGCCGTGTCGGCCATGGCGATTGTAACCTTGGTCAGCGTGATCTTTGTCGGGCTAAATCGCCGCTATCTGAAAGGGCCGAAATGATGAAGGGTGGATGGTTTAAAGTCTACGCAATCGGCTATTTGCTGTTTCTTTACGCGCCGATTATCATTTTGCCGATGTTTGCGTTCAATGATGCGACCGTTATCGCCTTTCCGTTAAGTGGTTTTTCGACCCGTTGGTTTTCCGCGATGCTAGAGGAACCGACGCTGAGGATTGCAGTTAAAAACTCGTTGTTCATCGCGGTCACATCGTCGGTTTTGGCCACGACTTTGGGGATTTTTGCGGCCCGCGCATCGACCCGCTACCGCTTTCCGATGAAGACTGGATTGATGGGGTTGATCATGCTGCCGTTGGTGCTGCCTGAGATTATCGTCGCGGTGTCTTTGTTGGTGGTGCTGCTGGGGTTGGGCGTTAACCTGTCGCTGTGGACCGTTATTCTGGGACATGTGCTGATTTGCACGCCCTTTACCATCGCGATCCTGTCGTCTGCCTTTCAATCCTTGGACCAAAGTCTGGAAGAGGCGGCCTATGATTTGGGCGAGTCTGCGGCATCGACCTTTCGGTTGATTATTCTTCCCTTAGTGATGCCGGGGATCATTTCCAGCCTTTTGATCTCGTTCACCATCAGTCTGGATGAGTTCATCATCGCATTCTTCCTTGCAGGCACCGAGCCTACCTTGCCAGTCTACATCTTCTCGCAGTTCCGTTTTCCTGCGGCTGTGCCGGTGATTATGGCGCTGGGAACGGTACTTGTCTGCCTGTCGATTCTGTTGCTAACCATTGCTGAATATTTCCGCCGTCGCGGCATCGCGAAATCGGGTGGAAAAGATACCGGAGGCTTCCTGTGACCGAGAAACCAACAATGATCGCGTTTCAGGACGTGCATAAATATTACGGCGATTATCACGCGTTGCGGGGCATTACTGCGACGATCCGGGCGGGCGAGTTCTTTTCACTATTGGGGCCATCGGGCTGTGGCAAGACCACGCTGTTGCGCACCATCGCGGGGTTTGAGGGGATATCCTCGGGCGCGGTGATGATTGATGAGCGCAATATGGCGGGCGTGCCTGCGAACCAGCGGCCCACGAATATGGTGTTCCAATCCTATGCGATTTTCCCGCATTTGACGGTGGGCGAGAATGTGGGTTTTGGCCTGCGTAAGGCGCGCTTGCCTAAGGCCGAACTGGCGGCAAAGGTGGCGGAAGCGTTGGAGATGGTGGGATTGGGCGGTTATGGCGACCGGGCGGCGCATGCGCTTTCGGGCGGGCAGCGGCAGCGGGTGGCGCTGGCGCGGGCGTTGATCTTGAAGCCCAAGGTTTTACTGCTGGACGAGCCATTGTCGGCGCTGGATAAAAAGATGCGCGAGCAGATGCAGGTCGAATTGATCCGATTGCAGCGGCAGGTTGGGATCACCTTTATTCTGGTCACCCATGACCAAGAAGAAGCGCTGGTCATGTCGGATCGGATCGCCGTGATGTTTGAGGGCGAGATTGCCCAATTGGCCGACCCTGAAACCCTGTATCGGCGGCCCAATAGCCGCAAGGTTGCGGATTTTATCGGCACGATGAACTTTTTGCCCGCCAAGATCCTCTCTGAGGTTGGCGACAAGATCGAGATTGAGGCGCAAGGATTTGGCCAGCTGACCCTTGAGGCCGAACAAGCGCCGGGCGCTGTTTCTGGCGATGGGGCGGTTGTTGGATTTAGACCCGAGACTTTGACGATTCTGTTTGAGGGGCAAACGGCCACCGATCGCGAGTCTATGGCTGTGATTGAAGAGGTGGTTTATTACGGCGACATGACCTATTATGACGTGAAGCTGGACGGGACGGAAAGACCGATCCGAATTTCCATGCGCAACGTTTTTGGCCGCCCGGTTCTTGAGATCGGAGATAGGACACGCGTGGCTTGGTCGCCGGGAGCATTGGTGATGTTTCGCTGATATGTCCGCTCGCGGACATTTTTATAAGATATTGAAAACAAATTAAAATAATGTTTTTGTTAACTAATTTTTAATGCGTACGCGCCGGCGTATGTTGGTGCGATTCTGTTGGTTTGCCGAAGGCTGGTGCAGTCGCAGCACTACGCGAAATACTTTACCATAGGTTGTTAGTGCGTGTGCATGCGGAGGGCTTTGAGGCGTGCGCTACCGTGACTGCTGTCGCCAAACCTTGCTCTTTGGCGAGAGGTTGGTCGCGGCGTAAGATCAAGCAGATACCTGCCAAATATGGCGAATTGAACATAATTTAACCCTAGGTTGCACACACTATCGTCATCACTCCGTCAGGTTAGGCCACTAAACCATAGGCAGAGCACATGATAAGGGAACGAAAATGACAACTTCCAAGACTGTTCAAGCCGAGCGACGGAGTGATTGGACCACGATCGATGTGTTCGATGGTGCAGAGAAATTTGTGATTGAGGTGCGTAGCAAGCATGAGATGCGGCATCGCATTGTCGAAATGGCGCTTTGCACAGTCGTCGGCGCGATATTTTTTGCGCTGTATTTCATGATCCTTCAAGATACGGACGTGGTGGCCAGCTATCCAGAGGCGAGCCTGTCTGTGATGTTGGTGTGTTTTGCGGTTTTTCTCTATGCCTTTGCGACCCGAGGCTACAAGCCGCAGGTTGGCTATGACAAAGCGGAAAATCAGTTCTGGATGTGCAAATTGAACTCCAAGGGTTTTGCGCGGATCGTCACCTACTTCCCTAGAACAGATGTTCAGAGCGTCTTTGTGCGTCGCCCGGAAGATCCCTCAAAAGATGCGGTGCTGAGCGCCCGGATTAAAGGAAAGTTTGGTCCTGTTACGCTGCTTTGCGGAAGCTTGTCAGATATTGAGGCGGCACATGGAGCGTTGTGTGAAGTGTTGCAGAATGCCCCTGTGACCCGCCATGTCAGGCCCGTTCGGCCGACCAATTTCCGCGGTGGTCGCTCGATGTACGGTCGTGATGCGCTTCAGGCATGAGCATGACACCAAACAAACGCTAAGCTTGCTTTGGGATGGTTTTGGTTTGACCAAGGGCGGAAAACCAAGGACAGGACGAAAGTAAGAATATATCGAAGTGTGCTTTTGTTTGCCTTCAGTCTGGTGTGGACTGAAGGCAAACTGCATTTCGGTGGTGGTTTTTGCCACGCGGGTGTTTGCACGGGCGCGAAGGTAGGTTTGGCATGGCCTGCACGCCCCGAGGTCTGCGTCATGCGTTGGCGCACCGATCTAGCGATCGGGGGGCAGCAAGCCCAAACCCCGCAAGTATATGCCAATGCCGGATTCAAGTAGATCTTCGGGCGGGTAAGGGCTTTTGGCACCCGGTGAGCCGCGGGCGAAAAGCTCTACCACGCCGTGGCTGAGCGCCCATATATGGGCCGAGAACATTGACGCCGGCGGGCGTTGTTCGGTGGGAAGTTTTTCCGACAATTTGACGGCGGCGCGTTCCATAACGTGGCGGGCCTTGGCGGCGACGGTGGCCAGTTCAGGGTGGGCGTTCATCGGCAAGCCGCTTTCAAACATTGCCTGATAATGACCGGGGTATTTGCGGGCAAAGGCCAAATACGCGCGGCCCGTTGCCTCAAACGCCGCCAAGGAGCTGGGTTTGCCATCATTATAGGCAAATTCCATCAAGGCGGCGAAGATCTCATAGCCTTGGCGGGCGGCCTCGGCGATCAGGTCATCGCGGCCTGCGAAATGGCGGTAGACGGCCGCGGGGGTGACGCCTGCCTCTTTCGCGGCCTCGGATAGGGTAAAGCCTTGCGGGCCTTTTTCGGTGATCAGCGCAAGCGCTGCCTCGACCAAAGCCTGTCGCAGGTTGCCGTGGTGATAGCCCTTTTTAGACATCAAGCATGTCGGCTGTGCCGCAAATAGCGGGGTCGGGTTGGCCAACAAGGGACGCATCTTTTCCCGCAAAATCAACGGCATGCAGGATGGTTTGGATGGCTGCAATGCGCGCGCGTTTTTTGTCATCTGACCGGATCACGGTCCAGGGTGCAGTTTTGGAATGGCTGCGGGCCAAGGTTTCGGAAATGGCGCTGGAATAGGCATCCCATTTTTTCAAACCTTCGATGTCGATCCAGCTGAGTTTCCATTGTTTGAGCGGATCACCTTCGCGTGCCATAAAGCGGCGGAGTTGTTCGGCTTGGCCGACATTAAGCCAAAGTTTGACCAGTACAATGCCTTCTTGGACCAGCATTTCTTCAAAGCTGGGGAGTTGGGCAAAGAAATGCTCGCGCTGATCGGGGGTACAAAAGCCAAATACATGTTCGACCACACCGCGATTGTACCAAGACCGGTCAAACAGCACCATTTCTCCGGCGGCAGGCAACCAATCGACATAGCGCTGGAAATACCATTGCGTCGCCTCGCGGTCCGAGGGTTTGGACAAGGCTACGACAGAGGCCACGCGCGGGTTCAGGTTTTCGCGGGTCACGGCGATGGTGCCACCTTTGCCGGCGGCGTCACGCCCTTCGAACACCACGACCACACGCTTGCCGGTTTCTTTGATATCGGCTTGCAGGCGGACCAGTTGGCGCTGGAGGGTTTCCATCTGCGCCTCATAGTCTTTGCGCTTGATTTCGCGATTGTAGGGGTAGGACTTGGACAAAATGTCGTCCTTATCAGCCTTTTCCAAGGTTTTGCGGATATCCTTGGGGGCCTCTTCGGCCAGGAACTTGCTGATTGCGCCGTCGAAAGGCAGGTCCATGTCATGCTCCGCTGTGGTCATTTTGCGCAGTATGGCGGGTTCTGGGCTGGGCTGCAATCAGCGGGTTGCTGCGCGGGCGATGGCGTCGATTACCAGCTGCGAGCGGCCGTGATGCGGCATGTGGCCCGCACCTTCGATCATGGTGAACTGTGCGTTGGGCAGGATTTTCGACAAGGGAATCCCGTGGACGTCGGCGCGCACGGTGGTGTCATTGCTGCCGTGGAGGACTTCGACGGGCAAGGTAAGGCTTGGGTAGAATTGCGACATCGCGGTGGTATTGGCCTTGAGCGCGAGGACTTGCGGGCCGTTTTCGGCCAGTGTTTTGCGGCGTGTGGTCAGGCCTGCGCCGATATAGGTGGCGTAGCCTTCGGCTACAGGGTCGGGGGCAAAGGTTTTGACAAGCGAGGCCTGCACGCGGGCCGGGGTGGCAAAAAGGGTGATCGCAGGATTGATGATCGGGCTAAAGGGGCCGCCTGTGAGGTGGTACCAACGATCGACTTCGCCCGGAAATGGCATGGTGGCACCCGCGACAATGACCAATGCGCGGGTGGCATCGGGGCGGTTCAGCGCCCATGCCATCGCCACGCCGCCGCCAAAGCTGTGGCCCAGCACGATAGGGTTGGTGATGCCGATCTGGTCGGCCGCCGCTTGCAGGTGGTGGGCCTGCGCGCGCATATCGGTGCCGTTGTCGATGCGGTCGGAATAGCCAAGGCCGGGGCGATCAAAGGCGATGACGCGGTAATTGGGAGTCAGCCGGTCGATCAGATCAAGGTTGAAATCGCGCAGATTGCCGCCCGCACCATGGAGCAACACAAGGTCGGGGCCGGAGCCTTTGACCAGTACATGCACCTGTTTGCCGTTGACGGTAAGTAGATCACCTAGCGGCGGGTAGGCCGCCATGGACGCGGCTTCGACCACATTCAAGCGCCATGCCGCAAGGGCGGCGGTACCAGCAAGGACTGCGGCGAGCGTGAGGCTAGTTACCAATTTGATTGATATCATAAGGGGTTGACTGATAAATCTCATTAATCCAGTTGCCGTATAGCAGGTGGGCATGGCTGCGCCACCGGTTAAGCGGTTTCATCGCGGGATTGTCATCCGGGTAATAGTTTGCAGGCACGTTGATCGGCGTGCCTGCGGCTAGGTCGCGGTCATATTCTTGCTTCAGTGTATCGCTGTCATATTCAAGATGGTTGACGATATAGAGCGCGCGGTGCGCCGGATCGTCGATCAGGCAGGGGCCCAAGCCGGGTGCGGTGAGTAAGGTGGTAAGGCCGGGCGCACGGTCAATATCCTCTTGCCGGGTTTCGGTCCAGCGCGAGACGGGGATTACGCATTCGTCCGAAAACCCGCGCAGATAAGGCGAGGCCGGGGCGAGGTTTTGATGGCGAAAGCAGCCGAATGCTTTTGCGGCGAGCATATGCTTGGGTAAGCCGTGGAAATGATAGGCCATCGCCATGCCGCCCCAGCAGACGCCAAAGGTCGATTGCACGTTGGTCTGGGTCCAGTCCATCACTTCGCGCAATTCATCCCAATAGGTGACCTGCTCAAAGGGTAGGTGTTCGATGGGCGCACCGGTGATGATGAGACCGTCGAATTTCTCATCCTTCACCTCTTGGAAAGGGCGGTAGAAGGCCTCCATATGCTCGGCGGCGGTGTTTTTGGTTTGGTGTTCGGACATGCGGATCAAGGACAGGTCGATCTGCAAAGGTGTCGCCCCGATGAGGCGGGCGAATTGGTTTTCGGTTTGGATTTTCTTGGGCATCAAGTTCAGGAGCGCGATTTTGAGCGGGCGGATGTCTTGATGCTGGGCGCGGTCGGGCGAGATCACCATGACGCCTTCGTTTGACAAGACGTCAAAGGCCGGCAGGTCTTCGGGCAGGGTGATGGGCATGGGGCGTCTCCGGTCTGTCGGCTATGGTGTTCAGGCGTTTTTGCGGTCGATGGCGGTCGCGATGAGGGCGGTGAAATCGTCAGGGGTTTTGACGCGGCCCACCTCATCCGCGGTCACGGTCACGCCCCATTTAGCCATGGCGGCATAGCGGGGTTGGCGGTGGTCAAGCAGGCGGGCATAGCCGTAGCGCAAGAAGGCGTCCGGGTTTACCTCGGCCTCGGTCAGGCCTTGTTCTTTCAGGTAGTCTTGCCAAACCTGCAACAGGAAGTCTGGCTGATAATACATAGGCTTGGGCGCGCGATCAAAGCGTTTGATCAGGGCGTCGCGGTGCGCATCCGACCCTTCGATCCAGACCAAGAGCATATTGCGCGAGAGCGCGGTCAGGATAGGATCGGTGGGGTCAGCCGCATCGACCACCTCACAGATGGAACCGCCACTGTCGCAAACAAAATTGCTGTAACCGTACAGGTCTACCGCGCGTTTGATGAAGCGTTCTGAATCCAAAAGAGCGGCCTTTTCGGCTTCGCAGTGCTGTTCCTGACGCAGGCAATATTCGGCAAAGGCCACGCCGCCAAGATCGGGGTTGCCGGGTTTGCCAAGATAGGTCGACAAGGGCGCTAGGTTTTCAAAGGTGATGTTGGACGCGATATAAACGCTGTCGGTCATCAACAGCTCGCGCAAAAGTGGGACTTTCATCGCCTCACGCTTGAAATTGTCAGCGATGAATTCGCCCATGTAGCGGGTGCCGATGCGGTAATCGATGGAATAGTGGAACCAGCCCGCACCGTCACGCAGCATATTCGAGAGGTGGGTTTTACCAAGGCCGGACATGCCAAACAGCAAAACCTTTTTGGCGGGATCAG
>Ga0075467_10004094_pt1 | contig 10919 bp, 9 predicted proteins | sample DEB08_DNA_9_FD_75067 | JGI IMG/M metagenome (GOLD analysis project Ga0075467, IMG submission 75067) | Aqueous microbial communities from the Delaware River and Bay under freshwater to marine salinity gradient to study organic matter... | ecosystem: Environmental > Aquatic > Marine > Coastal ...
CACAGGATCGAGTTTGCATATCGCTAACTTGAAAGACCATCCTGCTATGTGTGATAGTTTACTTGGTGGTGATTCGGATGTATCGGCCATGCTTTCCTCCCTGCAATACGGGGGGCGTGATCTTGGTGTTATAGCTGTTGTTCGTAGGCATGAGAACGGTCCGTTTACGGACAATGACTTCGATGTGTTCCGCTCTGTTGCTGAGCAGTCCGCCTTCGCGATGGGCAACGCGATGATTCATCAAGAGCTCTCGGAGAAGCGGAAAATGGATGATGAGTTACGTGCAGCCCGGGAAGTGCAAAATGTTCTCTTGCCTTCCGAAGATCCGCACATACCAGGTTATCGGGTTTATGGCAGCAATACGCCGGCGAGGATGATCAGCGGTGATTACTTTGACTATATCGATTTGTCTGATAATAGATCGGGAGTCGTGATAGCAGACGTGACAGGCAAGGGGGTTCCGGCTGGTTTGCTGATGGCGATGTGTCGTAGTGTTTTGCGCTTAACTGCAAAAGAAACCGTCAGCCCATCCGAGGTGCTGGGCATGGTTAACAGGCACCTTTTTCCGGATGTTAGGGAAGACATGTTTGTTAGTTTGATTTATATCGTACTGGATAACAACAATGGAAAACTTCGCATGTCGCGAGCTGGTCACGATGCTCCATTGATGTTCCGAAGCGCGACGGGGGAAGTTGAACTCATCAAACCACCGGGTCTTGCTTTGGGCATTGATGAAGGGAGCGTATTTGAACGGGTGACCAAGGATCTTGAAATAGAAATGGAATCTGGTGACTGTTTACTTTTGTATACCGACGGAGTCTGTGAGGCGGTGGATGATCATGACAATGAATTTGGTTCGGTTCGTTTGGAAAAAGCATTCATCAAATCGGCGCCGATGGGTGCCGAGGTGGTTGTCGAATCGATCAAGGAAGCCGTTTCGGATTTCGCAGAGAATCAACCACAGATGGATGATATCACCCTGATAGCCATTGAAAAAAAGTGAAGTTCAGGGGCATTTATCTGAAGCCCTGTTTTGCGGATAAGCCTCAGTTCCATCTGGATACGCTGATTATCAGATACGGGGGGCTACAGCTATAATTGGGCATGCTTAAAATATGAAAAATGCCCTTGGATTTGCATGCAGCTTATCTGGTGCTATTTTTATTCATTTTACATCTTGCAAGACTCAACCCATCCAATACGATAGTTCCTGTCGAGGGTGTATAATTCCTCTCGCAAAAAAATCCTAAATAAAACAAACCAAATAATAGTATGAAAATCGTTAAAATTATTGCAATCGCAGCCGCAGCTTGCGGAGTCATGGTAGGCGCTTCTTGTCAACAAGATGCTCCTGAGCCTGCTCCAGTGATCATGCCTGCAGCCAAGTAATTGTTTTGCTGGAAAGGTGTAGCAATTACCCGACAGCTAAACAACAATATGAAAATTACTATCATACTTGCTACGGCCGCAGGTCTTGCCTTCTGTGCATCTTGTGCTTCAAAGCCTGATGCACAAGTCGTGCCAGCGCCAGTTGTAGACCTCCCGGCTAAGTAAGAATAATTTGATATAATTACATTTCAAGGGTGAGTCGGTAATTCCGGCTCACCCTTTTTTTCTTTCATTTTGCTTGTCTTGCTGAGAGATTCTGGTCATACACATCTATAATTTATATTCAATATATCATGAAAACACCTCAAATCCTTCTGATCCTGACTACCATCGTAGGTAGTTTTGTTGTTTCTTCCTGCGGTTGTTGCACTGGAGAAGAACGCCCTCCGAGTCTAAGGCCGCTCCCAGAGTTCAACAATGTCCCTACTCCAGTGATTGAGGACGCAAAGTAGAACTGCTCAGTAAAGCCTTTAAAAATCAAAACTTTCTCTAGGTTTAGGGATGTTTAAATTCGTCAAAAAAAGTCACATTCCGTGACTTTTTTTGTTTGTTCGTTTTCTCCTGGCTCTGCCTGTCAGCTTCTCCTGGCTCTGCCTGTTAGCTGCATGGGTTTGTTCATCAGGAATCTGCTTGCCTCTCACCTGCGAAAGCCTGTTAGCTTTGTTATAGATGGGGGTCAGGCCCGCTTGTTGCCGGCTTCTTCGTGTGTTTCTATTCGGTTCGCTGTGACATATTGACCATGGCACCCAGGTGTGATTAGTGACATTTTGACGCTTTTCAGTGGCTTTCGCTCACCTTTAAAAGCGCGCAAAAAACATAAGCAGCTTATGTTCAGTTATTTAATGTCTTGATATTGGCGTTGGCACACTGCGTGCATAGAGAGGATGTATGAATAGATAGAATCAGGTAGAATTAATATCGACCCGACTCATCAATGAAAATAATCCCTGACACTATAACAAAACCAGAACCCATCTAAATATTATGGCTAAAATACTAGGAATCGACCTCGGAACCACGAACTCATGCATGGCTGTCATGGAGGGAGGAGAGCCACAGGTGCTTGAGAACTCCGAAGGCGCACGCACTACTCCATCCATTGTTGCATTCACCAAGAGTGGTGAGCGACTCGTCGGCCAGGCTGCTAAAAGGCAGGCTGTAACCAACCCTAAAAATACCATTTTCTCCGCCAAACGTTTGATTGGCCGCAAGTTTTCCGAGCTCAGTGAGGATGACAAGCAGCTTCCCTATAAAGTGGTGGAGGCTGACAATGGCGATGCCCACATCGAAGTAGAGGTTGGCGGCGAGACCAAGACCTATTCACCTCAGGAAATCTCCGCGATGATCCTTGGTAAATTGAAAAGTGATGCTGAGTCCAAACTTGGGGAAACCATCACGGAAGCTGTGATTACGGTTCCAGCTTATTTTAACGACTCCCAGCGAAATGCCACCAAGGCCTCAGGTGAGATCGCAGGGATGAAGGTTCGTCGTATCATCAACGAGCCTACAGCGGCATCTCTCGCATATGGCCTCGATAAGAAATCAGACGAGCAAATCGCTGTTTATGACCTGGGCGGTGGCACCTTTGATATCTCTGTGCTGGAAATCGGCGACGGCGTCTTTGAGGTGCTGGCAACCGACGGTGACACCATGCTCGGCGGTGATGACTGGGACAAGGCAATCATCAACTGGATTGTGGCCGAATTTAAATCCAGCGAAGGGATCGATCTTTCCGGCCAGCCAGACGCGCTTCAGCGTATCCGTGAGGAAGCTGAGAAAGCCAAGATCGCGCTCAGTTCTTCCCAGAGCTACGATATTAATCTTCCTTTTGTTACGGCTGACCAGACTGGGCCAAAGCACATCCAGACTACGCTGAGTAGATCGAAATTGGAGCAGATCACTGACTCGCTCTTTGACCGCACCAAAAAGCCCGTGCTCGACTGCCTCAAAGAAGCGGGAGTATCTGCAAGTGATATTGACGAGCTGGTTCTTGTTGGAGGTATGACCCGCATGCCGAAGGTTCAGGAAATTGCAGCCGAACTCGCCGGCAAGGAGCCTCATAAGGGAGTCAACCCGGACGAAGTCGTTGCCATCGGAGCATCCATCCAAGGTGGGGTATTGCAAGGTGATGTGACCGACGTCCTGCTTCTGGACGTGACACCACTCAGTCTCTCAATCGAAACCATGGGTAGCATTGCGACTCCGATTATCGAACGTAATACTACGGTGCCGGCAAAGAAGTCACAGGTATTTTCGACCGCGGCAGACAATCAGCCTGCAGTGGACATCCGCATCTGTCAGGGTGAACGCAAGATGTTTGAAGATAACAAACTACTCGGCAATTTTCGTCTCGACGGTATCGACCAAGCTCCCCGTGGCATGCCCCAAATCGAGGTAACCTTCGACATTGATGCCAATGGCATCCTGCACGTGTCGGCGAAGGACAAGAACTCCGGTAAGGAGCAGAAAATTTCCATCGAAGGGTCCAGCGGACTATCCGAAGAGGAAATCGAAAAAGCCAAGCGCGATGCCGAGGCTCATGCTGATGAGGACGCGAAGCGTGCGGAAGCGGTGGAAGCCAAGAACAACGCCGAAAATCTCGTCCATCAGGTTGAGAAACAAATCGAGGAACTTGGTGAGCAGCTTCCCGCTGAACTCAAGTCTGGTATCGAAGCTAAACTGGAGGCTCTGAAAGAAGCACTCAAGGCTGATGAGCTTGATGCCATTAAGGCAGCTTCCAGTGACCTTGAGTCCTCACTCCAGGAACTTGCTCAGGCAGCTCAGGCTGCAGGTGCAGCTGGTGCAGGAGGGCCGATGCCTGACATGGGTGATGAAGCCCCTGACGAACAAGAAGGAAAGTCATCTGAACCCAAGCAAGCCAAAGGCAAGGTCGTCGACGCTGAAGTTGTCGATGACTAATGAATAAGATCTCAGATCCGTCTGGTTAGGCTCATTGGCTGACTGGGCGGATCTTATGTTGAAATAACTAACAACCAACCAACCAACTAACTAACTAAATAAACAATACAAAACCATGGCAACTATAACACCCATCGGACAGCGCGTCCTCGTGAAGCGTCTTGAGGCCGAAGAAGTCAGCGCTGGAGGCATCGTCCTTCCAGACACCGCAAAAGAGAAGCCTCTCGAGGCAAAAGTCGTTTCGCTCGGAACGGGAGGTAAAGACGAAGATGGCAAGCCCATCGAGTTCGCCGTAAAGGTTGGCGATGTCGTCCTTATTTCCAAGTATGGAGGTACCGATGTCAAGGTGGACAGCGAAGATCTTCTGATCCTCTCCGAGTCAGATATTCTCGGTATCGTTGGCTAATACCTAACTAAAGCTGGCTTCAAGCCGCTAAAAATACAAATTCAATAACAACTAATAAAAATAAGTAATTATGGCTAAACAACTACAATTCGACGAAGCAGCCCGCCACGCACTCTTGCGCGGAGTGGAAAAGCTCGCCGCCGCAGTCAAGGTGACCCTCGGGCCCTCAGGACGTAACGTCATCCTCGACAAGAAGTTCGGTTCGCCGACCATCACCAAGGACGGTGTATCCGTCGCCAAGGAAATCGAGCTTGAGGATCCCTATGAAAATATGGGTGCCCAGCTCATCCGTGAAGTCTCCAGTAAGACTTCCGACATCGCCGGTGACGGCACCACTACTGCTACCGTGCTCGCCGAGGCCATCTACAAAGAGGGCTTGCGTAACGTTACCGCAGGAGCCAATCCGATTTCACTTCAGCGTGGTATCATGAAAGCTTCCGAAGCCATCGTAGCTCAGCTGCATAAAATTTCTAAGGAAGTTTCTGACACCTCTGAGATTGCTCAGGTCGCCACAGTATCGGCTAACTGGGACACGGAAATTGGCAATATTATCGCCGAGGCCATGGACAAGGTTGGTAAGGACGGCACCATCACGGTGGAAGAAGCCAAGGGAATCGACACCAACCTCGACGTCGTCGAAGGTATGCAGTTCGATAAAGGCTATCTCAGCCCCTACTTTGTAACTGACCCAGAGTCGATGGAAGCATCACTGGATGACGCCCTGATTCTTATCAACGAGAAAAAGATTAGCTCACTCAAAGACCTGTTACCACTTCTCGAAAAAGCAGCCAAGACCGGGAAGCCGCTCCTCATCATTGCTGAGGATGTCGATGGTGAGGCCCTAGCCGCACTCGTGGTTAACAAGTTGCGTGGCACGCTTAATGTGGCTGCTGTCAAGGCCCCTGGCTTTGGTGACCGCCGCAAGGCTATGCTGGAAGATATCGCCGTCCTGACCGGCGGCAAGGTCATCACCGATGATCTCGGTATCAAACTTGAAAACGTCGAGCTCGAAGACCTCGGTTCGGCCAAGCGCATCACCATCACCAAGGATGCTACCACCATCGTCGAAGGCGAAGGCGGCAGTGAGGCCATCACCGGCCGGGTCAACCAGATCCGTAAACAGATCGAGGACACATCATCTGATTACGATCGCGAGAAGCTCCAGGAGCGTCTTGCCAAGCTTGCTGGCGGTGTTGCTGTCATCAACGTTGGTGCTGCCACTGAGACTGAGATGAAGGAGAAGAAGGCACGCGTCGAAGACGCCCTTCACGCTACTCGTGCTGCTGTTGAAGAAGGTATCGTCCCCGGAGGCGGAACCGCACTCATCCGTGCACAAGCAAATATCGGTGACCTTGGACTCGTTGGTGATGAAGAGACCGGCGCAGGCATCGTTGCCCGTGCTGTGGAAGCTCCGCTTCGCCAGCTCGCAGCCAACGCAGGCCTTGAAGGTGCTCTCATTGTTGAGCACGTTAAGAATTCCTCTGGCAACGAAGGTTACAACGTCGCTACCGGAAAATACGCCGACCTGATCAAGGATGGTGTTGTTGACCCCACTAAGGTCACCCGTAGTGCGCTTCAGAACGCAGCCTCCATTTCCGGCCTCCTGCTCACTACCGAGTGTGTGGTCACAGATCTTCCTGAAAAGGAGGAGCCAGCCGGCGGTGGTCATGACCACGGCATGGGTGGTATGGGTGGCATGGGCGGCATGATGTAACGTCGCTACGCTCCTGTCATTGGTCACTGGGCATTTGTCCTTGAGGCCAGCATGACCTGAACGTTTCCCAAACCCCGGTTGCCTTACGGTGACCGGGGTTTTTGCGGCGATGGGGGATGCTGTTACCAGTCGCCCATCCTGATGCAGAGGCCTATGAGCTCTTAGGCGTAATCCCACCGATTTCCACGTTCAAATCATCACTGAGATCTTCTACGGCATCGATCAGGGTTTGCTCATCAGTGGTATCGGGCAAGCATACCGTGCCTGAGGCGTGGAAGATGGGGTGGCCGGCCATGGGGGCACTTTCTATCGTGGTATTGAGTTCCTCGATGTTGGCTCCTGCGTGGCAGATTGCCTGGGTGAGCTGGCTGACAATACCGGGCCGGTCATTGCCAAAAATATCCAACTGCAGACAGCGGCTGTAGGGGTGATCAGATAAATCTCCCTGATTGTGGATTTGCACAGAAATGGCTTCTGCTGCCAGTGCCATCAGAGCGTCTGTTAGTTTGTCTAGATGTTGTTCGCTGCATTGGATGCGAACAATGCCAGCGAACTGCCCGCCGAGGCGCGCCATCCTGCTTTCCAGCCAGTTGCCCCCATTGTCTACAATGATATTGGAAATGCGGTTCATTACACCCGGGCGGTCATGGGCGCAAATAGTGAGAACAAGGGATGCGGTCATGGGTGAGGTGATTGAATGTTGAGGGAGACCTTAATGAATTTTTGATGATGAGATATTGGCACAAGTTGCCATATGCGCAGTCTTGCTAAAAAATTATTCCACGATCACTGGCGTGCCTATTTTGGCGTTCTGGTAAAAATGTTCGGCCATGTGGTCAGGCATGCGCACGCAGCCGTGGGAAGCAGCGTAGCCGGGCAGGAATCCGGTGTGCATGCCTATGCCGTGGTTGAATCGCAGGAAATTGGGCATAGGAGCATGAACGGCAACTTCATCCGGACCTGGTTTGTGTATACGGAAGTCCGCATTTTTGTTGATGGTCTCGTCGGTGGTGCTGTTTTTGATTACGCCGTAGATAGATGATTCGTGATCGACGTCCTTTTCCGTGACTCGGAAGCTTCCGGCCGGAGTAGTGTGCTCGTCATCACCGGATGAAATAGGAGACATGCCCACTAGGGTATCGCCTTTATAGAAATAGGCTTTTTGCTCGGAACGCACGATCCGGATTTTGGCGGGGCCTTTCACGCCGTCACCATCCCAGTAACCCTTGGGTTGGTAAGTGGGTGTGCCGGCGGAAACAGGGAGTCCGTTTTGTGGGCTGTAACCTGCCAGGTATTGGGTGCCACCAGATAGAGTGCTGGAGATAGAAGCGTAGGGTGCACATTGGCTGAGCAGCGCCATGAAAAGGCTGAGAGGAAGGAAAGTAAGGAAATATAAATATTTCATGATGTATGATAGTCGGGGTATTTGAATATGAAGCGCAAAGATTAATAACTCACCAATCTGGAAAGGTCAAGATTGATCCTCGCAATGCTTTCTTACTTGCACATAGCGAGTTCCATGGCTATCCAGCCGAGGCAGATTTTTACTGTGACTTAACATTTATTCAAATAGCAAGCTATGCCGAATTACGACTACCAGTGCCAGGAATGCGGCCATATTTTCGAAGTTTTTCAGAAAATGAGCGATGCCAAGCTGGAGGACTGCCCGCAAGAGGGCTGTGCCGGCAAGGTCAAGCGCTTGCTTGGCACCGGGGCAGGACTCATTTTCAAGGGGTCTGGATTTTATCAGACGGATTACCGCAGTGATTCCTACAAAAAAGGAGCCGCCAAAGAGAGTGGATCAGGTGCCAAGGCCGATTCCGCAAAGGAGCCAAAGGGCAAAGGCAGTGGTCCTGCCAGTGGTAGCGGCGGCGAGAGCAATTAGCTCTTCATCGAGTAATCAGCTGGAGGCTACTGGTCTTCTCCGTTCCTATAGCATCGCATGACTGTGCTGACCACAGCTGCGCCGCATTCCTCTTCATCATGCAGAATGTGATGAACCCCAGCCCGTTGAAGCTCACGAGCATCGCTGGCAAATTTTGCTCTGGCGATGGTGATGATGTCCGGGCGAAGATCGGTGATGAACGGTAATGCAGACAGGACGACGTCTTTAAGCGGGAAGGTGAAGACCACGGCTCGAGCGCTCTCGATATGAGCCAGTTCCCAGGTGATCCTGTGCCTTGCGTCTGCAAACAGGCACTTGTTGCCAGCCTTGATCAGCTCTTTAACAGTCTGGGCATTATTTTCAATGATGATGGAGCGGATATTGGAGCGGTGCAGGGAGGCGTGAAGTCTTTGTCCTACCGGTCCGTAACCACAGATGATGACATGGTCGTGGATTTGATCGATTTTGCCGTGCATACCCAGCTGGGGGTACGATTTCATCGCTTTGCTGCGTAGGCCTAACTGATGAAGTTTTGCTTTGAGCGGCAGGGAAAACTTCATCAGTGAAGGAATCATGCCCATGGTGATCGCAGTGCAAGAAAGGAGTATTTGTTCGATGACCTTGGGGATCGCATCCAGTTCAGCGACACGGTTCAAAAGCACGATGGAAAATTCGCCAGTGCTCGATAGTGCCGCCGCCGTCAGCAGCCAGTCGCCGGCCCTCAAGCCTGATGCACGCGCGGCAATGGCAGCGGCCACTGATTTGGCAAGCAGAGTCATGATTGTGCCAAGGAGAACCAAGACCCATTGATCAGCAAGTGTTTCCAGATCGATGAGTAGCCCAATCGAGACAAAGAACAAGGTCAGCAACAGGTCCTTGAAGGGCAATACATCGGCGAGGATTCTGTGGCTGTAGATGGAGTTGCTGACCACCACGCCAGCGGCAAAAGCCCCAAGCGCCGGGCTCAGCCCGAGCAAGCCTGCCACTACCGCGACCGCCACACAGAGGCCGACCACGGCGACCGTGAATAATTCACGACTGCGCGTGCTAGCTACAGCGGCCAAAAGCTGGGGTACGCCATAGCGGCTCAGCAAGATCATCGCTGCACAGAAGACCGTTGCTTTGCCGAGGGCAAATACCAGAGTCCAAGAGCTGCCATTGTCCTTGTCCAGCAAAACAGGAAGCAGGACCATGAAGAAAATAACAGCCAGATCCTGGAACAAGGCAATTCCAAGAGCTACCCGGCCGGGAGGACTGTCGGGCGCACCCATGTCTTGGAAGCACTTCATCGACACGGCTGTGGATGACAGGGAGAAAGCGAAGCCGGCTACAATGGCGTGCTCTATATTAAAGCCATAGTAGTAGGCAACGACGGATGCGAACACAGCGCTGAGGGTCACCTGGATACTGCCGCCGATAAGGGCAGGGCGTTTCAATGTTTTGAGTTCACTCACCGAGAATTCGATGCCCAGGGTGAAAAGCAGCAAGATGACACCTATTTCGGACAAGGCATGAATGAGCTCGCCGGAATCTGCTCCAGCCCAGCTCAGGATACCACTGTTAGAGAGCACGAGTCCACAGAGGAAGTAGCCAACTAATAAGGATTGCTTTAGCCGTGAGAACAGCAGTGAGACAAACACCACTGAAACCAGAATCAATGACAGTAGAATGAAAAATTCCGGGACAGAATCCGTGGCCGCCAAGTAAAACTGCATGACTGATGAATAGCCCAATCATTTAAAAACTCCACTTGAAAACAGTAAATCAGTGATAGGAGTGGGGGTTAAAAAACAGCAACATTCTCCTTGCATTGGTTTCATCCCAACCCTAGCTTCCCCGCACACCGCAAGGTGCTCAACTTTATTAATCGCGGGGTGGAGCAGCCAGGTAGCTCGTCAGGCTCATAACCTGAAGGTCGTAGGTTCAAATCCTACCCCCGTAACCAATCATAAGCCCTGTAACTGTAATGGTTACGGGGCTTTTTGTTGTCTGGGCTGAAAACCTTGCAAATGCAGGGAAATGCACCGAAGTGAGTTGGCATGTAGCAGGGGTCGGTTTGTCCCGTTTACAGATGTTTTTCCCGAGTAGTACCACGGCCCAGTTTAATTCCGACTAGACCGAGGGTGGAGGAAGTGGCTACTGCGCCACAGGTCCTGAAGAAGGGTCAAGGCATTCGGATCGCGCTCGAGCAGTATCGTCGTGTGCCATGGCATCGGCGGACGCAGGACAACCGATTCTTCGGAGTTTGGATGAATGGTTTTTGGGCACTGGCAAGGCGTTCCTTATGTGATCGCTATATAGCAGAATCAATCCGGCTGGGGGATCAAAAAGCGCGATCCGCTTGCTTCTCCAGAATACGCAGGGCGGAGATGAGCTAGCGATCCAAGGATGATTAACGCTTCCCGTGGCGGTCCCTGTGATGGTGTATTTGGCAGATTTAACTACTTAGATGATCATTATAGTTAATAAGTATAAATTATCATAATCAACTTAAAATAAAAATATGATAAATTAAACTCCTAAGCAATGATGTCTTTCACCACGTGGCCGTGGACGTCGGTGAGGCGGTAGTCCCGGCCTTGGAAGCGGTGGGTGAGCTTCTCGTG
>Ga0075467_10004095_pt1 | contig 10919 bp, 10 predicted proteins | sample DEB08_DNA_9_FD_75067 | JGI IMG/M metagenome (GOLD analysis project Ga0075467, IMG submission 75067) | Aqueous microbial communities from the Delaware River and Bay under freshwater to marine salinity gradient to study organic matter... | ecosystem: Environmental > Aquatic > Marine > Coastal ...
CGTGAGGTTGTTGGTAAACCGCTTACACTTTCAGAAAAAATATTATACAATCACCTTTGGGAAGGAAATACTTCAAGAGCGTATAGTCGAGGTAAGGATTATGTTGATTTTGCTCCAGATAGGATTGCCTGTCAGGATGCGACAGCGCAGATGGCACTATTGCAATTTATGCAGGCTGGAAAGTCTAAAGTTGCCGTTCCTACAACAGTTCACTGTGATCACTTGATTCAGGCAAAACAAGGAGCAACGGCTGATTTAAAACGAGCTAACGAAACAAGTAATGAGGTTTTTAATTTCTTAGAATCGGTCTCAGATAAATATGGAATCGGTTTTTGGAAACCAGGTGCAGGTATTATACACCAAGTGGTTCTAGAAAATTATGCATTCCCTGGCGGAATGATGATCGGAACGGATTCTCATACTGTGAATGCCGGAGGTCTAGGGATGGTTGCGATTGGTGTTGGTGGAGCCGATGCAGTTGATGTAATGGCAGGAATGCCCTGGGAATTAAAATTCCCTAAGCTAATCGGTGTTAAATTGACTGGGGAGCTAAATGGTTGGACCGCATCAAAAGATGTAATATTAAAAGTAGCAGGTATCCTTACTGTAAAAGGAGGTACAGGTGCTATTGTTGAGTATTTTGGACCAGGAGCTGAAAACCTCTCGTGTACCGGAAAAGGAACAATTTGTAATATGGGTGCCGAAATCGGAGCGACAACTTCAACTTTTGGATATGATGATTCCATGGAGCGTTTCTTAAGAGCCACCGAACGAGAAGACATTGCAGAGGAAGCAAATAAAATTAGAGAATATCTTACGGGAGATCCTGAAGTATATGCAAACCCTGAAAAATATTTTGATCAAGTAATAGAGATTGATCTTACTACTTTACGTCCGCATCTTAACGGACCATTTACACCAGACTTAGCTACTCCAATTGGACAATTAGGTGAAAAGGCAAAAGCAAATGACTGGCCGCTAAAAGTAGATTGGGGATTGATCGGATCTTGTACAAACTCTTCATATGAAGATCTATCAAGGGCAGCTTCAATAGCTCAGCAGGCCATTGATAAGAAGTTGAAGCCAAAAAGTGATTTTGGTATAAATCCAGGATCAGAGCAAATTCGATTTACAGCAGAACGCGACGGTTTGTTGGAGGTTTTTGAAAACTTGGGAGCAACAATTTTCACAAATGCTTGCGGACCTTGTATTGGTCAGTGGGATCGTAGTGATAGAAAAGGAGATGAGAAGAATACAATCGTACATTCTTTTAATCGAAATTTCTCTAAACGCGCTGATGGAAACCCGAATACACATGCCTTTGTTGGCTCTCCAGAAATGGTGGCAGCAATTGCTATCTCTGGGCGATTAGATTTCGACCCTATGAACGATACTCTACTAAATGAAGATGGAGATCAAGTAAAATTAGATATCCCGGTCGGATTAGAGTTACCACCCGATGGATTTGATGTTGAAGATGCAGGATACTTGGAGCCTGTTGCCGATGGTAGTGGAATTGTTGTAAAAGTGAGTGAGACATCAGAAAGATTACAGTTATTGGAGCCTTTCACTCCAATTCAAGACAGCAATTTGCAGAATGTAAAGCTATTGATAAAGGCTTTTGGAAAGTGTACTACAGATCATATTTCAATGGCTGGTCCTTGGTTGCGATACAGAGGGCATCTAGATAATATCTCGAATAATACCTTAATTGGCGCGATTAACGCTTATAACAAGAAAACCAATTTTGTAAAAAGTCAATTGAATGGTGAATATGGTGGAGTACCAGACGTTCAAAGAACTTATAAGGCGGCAGGAATTAAAACGATTGTTGTAGGAGATCACAATTATGGTGAAGGGTCGTCACGAGAACATGCGGCTATGCAACCTAGGTTTTTAGGTGTTGCTGCGGTTTTAGTTAAATCATTTGCTAGAATTCACGAAACAAACCTTAAGAAACAAGGAATGTTAGGATTGACTTTTGCAACTGAGTCTGATTACGATTTGATACAGGAAGACGATACGTTCAGCTTTGTAGATATTTCAGACTTTAGACCAGGGAAACCTTTAACGCTTGAAGTTGCGCATAAGGACGGAAGTAAGGATGTCATTATTGCAAACCACACCTATAACGATTCTCAAATTGAGTGGTATAGAGAAGGTTCTGCTTTAAACTTGATTAAAAAACAAAACGCTTAAGAGTAAGAAGTCTATTAAAAACTCCCATACCTTTTTAGGTAAGGGAGTTTTTTTATGCTGGAAAGTGATCTTCGATATATTTTTTAAGAATTTCGATATCTTCTTTCGAAGTGAGATCAGGTACATGCTCCTTGAAGGGAATTCCTTTTAAAGCCTTAGGATTGTTCTTGCACATATTTAAAATTGCTAAAGGAAGTTCCTTTTCATCACGTTCAGGATGCACAGGACAATGAAGAAGGTAAGGATAAATTTCGTTGCCATTAAGTTTGAAAATATTCATACTTACTCGAAATTTTCCATGAATATCCCGGTAGCCTTCAACCTTATCTTCGGAAGGCTTTTCGATGATATCAGTCACGAAATTTTCAGTATCCAAAAGAACCAAGGCGAATCTTGCAATACGCTCCATAGTGAAAAGGAGTCCGTCACGATCATAGCTAATAAAAGCATTCGCATCTTTATTCTTTCGAAGTGCTTTAAAGACATCTACAGAGTATAGATTATCACTATTACAGACCGTAAAAGTTTCATTTTGTAATTTCGGATATTGATGTAAAGCTTGTGAAAGCGCGTCGGCAGTGCCAAATGGTTTTATCCTTCCATCGGGAATATATTGTGTTGAAAAATGTAACTCAAGATTATTAAAGGTGTTATTTGATGTATCCCCGTAGTATTTTTGGAAGGATTCAGAATTTTCCCCCACAACTATGAAAACATTTTTAAATCCGGCTTTTTCAGCATTAAAAAGTAAGTAGTCTAAAATTGGCCGATTATCCTTTCCGATTCCAATAAGTGCTTTACTAAGAGTATTAGCAGATTTAATATCTTCTTCGGAAAGATTCACAGAGGCCATCGATTTCTTCATTCTAGAAGATGCTCCTCCTGCTAATATGATTAAATTATTGTGCATTTCAATGTCTAATTTGATTGTGTTCCTTGAGTGACTTGAACTTCATAAGCGTCTTTTGCACCACTCTCAAGAATTGCATTTATAACTTCAAGTTTTTTAGTTGGAGGTGCTAAGGCGGCAATACTTCCTCCTCCTCCAGAACCAACAATCTTAGCTCCATATGCTCCCGCCGCTAAGGCAGCTTCAATCATAGCGTCGATTCTTGGTACCGTTATTTTTAAAACATCCTTCAATACTTGATGATGCGCACTCATAAGATGACCAATACGCTCATGCTCCAGCGGTTTATTTTTAAAAGCAACAATAGCTTCTTGAGTAATACTATGGTTCTTAATTGCCGCATAAAAATAGGGCTGAAGTTCTTCTGAAAGATGTGCTTTTAACTCATTGTAATCTTCCAATTTGGCTTGTGCTATATTAAAACCAGGGACTTTTTTCGAAACAGTTTCAATCGCATTGGTTGCATATCCCCTTAAATGCGAAAGCAATCCTAAAGTTTGTTTAGGGATTCCGGATTCGGCTAAAATTAAACCTTCCATGGAAGTTCCAATAGTTTGAAATGCATCATCCTTGGCCGTGTCGATATAAATGATATTTCCAATTGAACTAGTGTATTGATCCATTCTACCTCCTGGGGAATGATGTTCCACTACTTCAGCTTCGTATGCAAGCTGCGCAATAAATGGCGGGGTAACAGGATGATCACAGCCAAAAACCTTTAGTAAGAAATGGACCCAAGCCACCACAATGGCTGAAGAACTAGACACCCCTGCGTTGATCGGGATATTACTTTTCAGTGTTACGGTGTATCCCATTGACGGAATGCAGCCGTATCTTCTTACCACACGTATTGCGGAAGCGAAATAGTCTTGGGATTCTAAAATCTCGAATGTTTCAGATATATCTATTCTCCTTTCCGAAGCAATATCGGGCATTATAATATGAAAAATACGCTCATTATTTTTTTCTCCTGAAAGAACAACTTGTCTGTTAATCGCGCAAGCAATAACGGGGAGTCCTAAATAATCTTGATGATCCCCGAAAAGGCAAATCCGTCCTGGGGCTGAAATTGTTAACTGTGACATATTATTTGAATGATTCAATTTAGTAAGTGTCCTTCATCCAATTATAAGGTTTTCTTTTTATCCAGTTCCCACGGGTAAAATCAGGGAAATCTTGAGGTTCGCCATTATTCTCGATAGAAAGTTCAGACAATGGTGTGATAGCACTCCAAGCTGCCGCGTCGTAGGCGTCTAATGGGGGAGCAATGTTTTGTTTAGCCGATTCTATAAAGGCCTGCATCACAAAGAAATCCATTCCGCCATGACCGGCACCAGTTGCTTTTTCACCATACTTCTTCCAAAGAGGATGGTCGTAACGTTCAAGCCATTCCTTTGCATCGTCCCATTGATGAGGTTTTTCAGCTTTTCCTTCAATATAAATTCTGTTCCCATCAACTTCCCATAATCCTTCACTACCCTGTACTCGAAATCCGAGTGAATAGGGGCGTGGTGAGTTACAATCGTGGGTTACAATGATTGTTTCGCCATTAGCAGTTTCTATCGTTGAAGTTATGACATCACCTTGTTTAAACTTTAGTTTGGCATTTGGGTGATCTTCACCGCCGTTTTTAACGATGTAATTGTGGATTCCAATAGCCTTCGATGCATGCGATGTGATAGACATAAATCGATTACCACGGTTAATATTGCACATGGTAGCGATGGGTCCAACCCCATGTGTTGGATATACATCGGCGTTGCGCAGTAATGAATGTTGCGTTCTCCAGGCTGATTCAGAAATTCCTTTTTCGCCAAATTCAACACCTTTACCATAGGCAGTTTTACCGTCGTTTAGTTTCACAAAACGAAGGTCATGCTGATACCCGCATCTAAAATGAACCAATTCACCGAATAGGTTTTGACGCACCATATTTAAAACCGCCATTATGTCCCTGCGATAATTTACATTTTCCAAAATCATTAAGTGAACACCTGTTTCTTCATGAGTATTTATGAGATCCCAGCATTCCTCCATTGTGTTCGAGGCAGAAACTTCAACAGCAGTGTATTTACCGGCCCGCATCGAATCTTTTGCCATTCGTGTATGCCACAGCCAGGGCGTTGAGATAATTACCGCGTCTATTTCAGATAGCTTCAGCATATTTCTGTAATCGTAATCGTCTTTACCAAATACCTCTGGCTTTTTTTGCCCTGCCTCAGCTATCATTTCCAAAGCAATAGTATTTCGCCTTTCATCAATATCACAAATAGCAACAACCTGCACATCATCGCGCAACAGGACATTGTTTAGATGGTTTGTTCCACGCAGTCCAACACCAATAAATGCGACTTTCAACCTATCTTTTGAGGATTCATTATTGTTGCCAAAAGTTAAACTTGGGGCGAACGTAATACCTGCGCCTACAATGGCTGTTTTTTTAACAAAGTCTCTTCTTGAACTCATAGTTTTTCATTTATTATCACGCCTTTATTATGGTGTGCACACGAACAAATTTAAAATAATAATTAGATGAATCGATAGATTATTTCCATCGAAGTTACATCATTATTTTTAAGCGAAAGTTATGTAAGCTGAAATTAGTTTTATCGACCACGTAGTAAATTACAAAATATATGTAATCGAAGGTCTATATAGGGCCTTAAGATGGCAACTTATTAAGTATGTTCGAATTTTATGTGTTTAAATTATCTAAAGAAACGTTCTTTTAAAAAAGAGTTCTCAATTCGTATTATATTTTAATTAAATTTGAGTTATGAGTTTTTTGAAAAAAAATTGGAAAAATATATTGTTTGTTATAGCAATTGCGTTGCTTCTCATCCCGCAAACGGCGATGCCAATCAAAGTTTTCTTTAACAGGATGATGGCATTTAGTCCTTCTGAAGTAGACGAAACAGAGCGTGTTGTACTCGATGAATACAATTGGAACTTAGCCACTCTAGATAATAAGTCAGTCAATTTTTCTCAATCTGAAGGCAAAGTTGTTATTGTTAACCTTTGGGCTACCTGGTGTCCTCCCTGCGTTGCTGAAATGCCGTCTTTGCAAGAGCTGTACGAATCTTATGGCAATAGTGTAGATTTTTATTTTGTCACTTCTGAAGCCAACGAAAAGCCTCTTAAGTTTATTAAGAAAAATGATTATAGCTTTCCCGTGTATAGAGAGTCTCAAGATCTACCCGAAGTCTTAAAATCAAGGACAATTCCCGCGACTTATATTATTTCGAAAGATGGAACAATAGTCATCGATGAGAAAGGAGCAGCAAACTGGAATAGCAAAAAAGTCCATCAAGTCCTTGATGGTTTGTTAGCAGAGTAAATAGTTGGCCTATATAGTTAAGTTTTTTTCGAAGCAAAGACTATTTACAATACCCTGATACTGTCCGTAATTTGGGATACGCTGATAGCCATTTTTTTTATAAAGTTGAATAGCTTCTGGTTGTTTAATGCCTGTTTCTAAAATACATGTATCATATGACATTTCTATGGCCCAAGTCTCGAGTTCTCTAAGAACGACCGAAGCCAAACCACGCCCCCTGCTTTCCGAAATAGTATACATTCGTTTAACTTCCATTCTCCTTGACGACATTTCTTTTATGCCACCACAGGATACGGCAATACCATTATCATAAAGAACTACAACATGTTTAATTGAGTCAATTTTATTAAACTGATTGTAAAAGGAATGGTCATCTCCATCCCTAATCTCCAAGTCAGCATCAAGGTGCTTTACAAGGGTCATAAAATCTTGATTTTCAAATGAAGTTCTCATAATCTTTATCATATAAATGGCTTTTGCTACGTCTTATTTCCATTTTTAATAGCCTTTTTTATTTTCTTTTTAAGCTCCTTGTTGTCTGTGTATAGCAAAATCCCTGAGCGCTTGTGCGTTTTGTGCTGGTAGATGTTTTTCTCATGATTTTCTTTAAGTTCAATTCTGCTAATATTGTCGGCATTAAATTCGGGTATCAGGTCTATAAATTCTGGATTTTTTTTAAGATCTAAAACGATTCCACTTTTTTTAGAGTAAACTAAACCAAAACGAATAGAGCATTCAATGGAACATGGTAATTCTCCAAATACTCTTTTGTCATCTAAATTGGACGGTGTTGGATTCTCCTCAAAGTAGCCTGTATTTGAGTAAACCTTTTGAATTACCAAATCAATTTGGCTGGGCAGGCCTTCCGCTTTTTTAAATTCTAATAGCCATTCTCTATTTTCAGACTTTAAAGAGCATTGTCCTGTACCAGGATGCTGACTAAAGCAAATTCCGAAGAAAAAAAGCAATAAAACTGTAGATAGTTTTTGCATTGTTATAGGATTAAATTCTCCCATAGCAGCCCCAGGAATGATTCTCTGGAGGGTAATTCAGTAGATTAAAAATTGATTCTCAATAAATTTGGAGTATAAATATAAATAAAAGAGGTAGGAATAATCCTATTTTTGGAAGAATTATATAAAAATCAATAAAAGATTTAATGTAGTTAATTCCATGTAAAGCATTATTATGGAGTGTCTTTTAGCTTTTCTAGACGATCAATCAACTCAGGAAAACCTTGTACGATACTAATGTTTGATGGGATTTTATTTAGATCCGCAATTTCAGATTTTTTGCCTAATAGCCACAATCTTGACTTATGACCATTGCTAATTTTATCCTGAAAGGTATCTATATATTCGTATATATCTTTCCCTTCAGGCCGCATTGTTAAATAAGAAATGTAGACAATGTCAGTGCTAGGCTCTAGTAGCTCCTTTAGGCTGTCTAAAGGAGTATTAGCACCTAGGTAGATGGTTCTATAGCCAGCGCTTAGGACTTCATAATTGGTGAATAATATGCCAAGTTCATGAACCTCTTTATACGGGAGAAACAAAATGAAAAGAGGTTTTTCGTGATCTTTAACCTTTTGGGTCTCCTTTTCAATGTTCAGTAATATTTTTCTTTTCAGTAATTCGGATATAAAACTCTCATGGCTCGGCCTTATTGTATTTGTTTGCCAAAGTGAGCCTATTTCCATTAGCAATGGCATAAATACATTCAAGAAAATTTCTCTAAATGACTTATGTGCTTCTAAATCTTGATATGTCTTAATGAAGAGTTGTTCATTCAATTCGAACATGGAAGTCTTAAAGGCCTTAATTGCAAATTCCTCTTTGCGCGCTGAAGAGCGTTCTTCAACTAATGCGTAAATTACATCTTCGCTGAGCGAAGCTATTTTAGAAATTTTATAACCGTCGTTATATAAAAAAGTGACATTGAGTAACCTTTTCAGGTTTTCAATATTATAGGTTCTAATATTAGTATCAGTTCTTTGAGGTTTTAAGAGGTTGTATCGCTTCTCCCATATTCTAATGGTATGCGCTTTAACTCCACTTAAATGTTCCAAATCTTTAATGCTGAATTGCGATTTGACATTCATAAGGTGTTCGAAAAAATTAGAGAGAAAAGGTACTAAAAGAACTTAAGAAAGTTTCGAAATAAGATATAAAAATTAAAATATTTTAAGTGACTCAAGTAGAATAACTGGACGTATCATATATAAATTGTACCCGGAATGGGACTTGAACCCACACGCCCTAAAGGACACATGGCCCTCAACCATGCCTGTCTACCAATTCCAGCACCCGGGTAAATAAATTCTATTTTGATCTCTCAAAATTAATTTTTGGGTGAAAAAAAAGTTAAACACAGTGGTTTAACTTTTTGTGACCTGACTGGGGCTCGAACCCAGGACCACCTCCTTAAAAGGGAGGTGCTCTACCAACTGAGCTATCAGGTCTTCCTTGATTGCGGGTGCAAATATACTATGATTTAATTATAACTTCAAAGGTATTTTAAATTAAATTTGAAGAATATTATCAAACTCCTTGAAAGTTAGAGGGGTCGAATATTTTTTTTATGAAAATAATTTTAATTGGATACATGGGAAGCGGGAAATCAGCCGTTGGAATGGAGTTGGCTGCAGCTTTAGGATACAAATTTATCGATCTTGACCATCATATTGAATTTTTTGAAGACAAATCAATTTCTGAAATATTTAAGGAGCGGGGTGAAATATATTTCAGAAAACTGGAAAATCGAATTTTGAAAGAATTAGTGTCTACTGAAAGTAACGTTTTAATCTCAACTGGAGGTGGTACATCTTGCTACGGAAATACCATGGATTTTCTAACGAGCCAAGAGGAAACAGTTACTATTTATCTAAAAGCTAGTTTAACTGTTTTGGCCGATCGCTTATTTACAGAAAGAGCAGATCGTCCGCTAATTGCGCATATTAATGATAAAGCTGTTTTGATTGATTTTATAAGAAAACATCTTTTTGAAAGATCCTTTTATTATAATCAGGCAAAATTAAATATCAATACCGAAAATGCTTCAGTTGAGAGAATAGTTGAAAAAATTATGTCAAATTTATTCTAAGATTACCCTATCATTGTTTTTTTCAAAAATTACAGCGACATTTTCATTAAGAGATGTAGATAAAGAAATACCTTTAAAATCAGCCTTTACTGGGTATTTTTTATGATTTCTGTCTACTAGAACTGCAGTTTTAAATTGCCTCAAGGGAACATCTAAGAAATGCTTGACACCATAAATTAGAGTCGTTCCTGAATGTAACACATCATCCACTAGTAAAAGCGATTTATTTTTATATTCGTTTGGAGTTAGAGAGGTTCGGATCGCATTTGTAGGTTCCTTCTTGTCAATATATACCTCACAGAGTTCTACTTTTATTGGTGAAATTTTTTCTACAATTGACTTTAATTTTTTCGCTAGAAGCACCCCGTTCTCTTTAATTCCAGCGATAATTATAACTTCCTCATTTACGTTCGCTTCGTAAATTTGATATGCTATACGTATTAGTTTATGGGCAATTTGCTTTTCATCAAGAATTACAGTACAATTTTGAGCCATCTAAAAGTGATTTATTATTCAAATATACTAAATGCTGGTAGTTTTATTCTTCTTCAGAATGAGTAAAGTCTTCTAGATCGCGACGATCCTTTTTTGACGGACGCCCAACTCCTTTTTTACGATAATATTCTTTCGAGTATTTAAGTAACTCGTTTTGTTCGAAAGCTTCTTTTGGAGTAGTATCCTTTCGATATATATCGACTAATTTTGCCCCAAGACGGCTCTCGGGTAAATCCAAAACTAGTAAAGAATAGTTGACCTGGTTTTTCCGAACTCGCACGGTATCACCGTGATAAACTTCTCGAGAAGCTTTTACAACATTGTCATTTACGCGCACTGCTCCTTTTTTACATGCCTTCGTCGCGATGCTGCGTGTTTTATAATATCGTGTGCACCATAAATATTTATCAACTCTCATTCAAATACCTTAAAACTACGTTAATCTCTTGAGCAAAAATACTAGAAAATTGTATCTTGCGCCCTCAAAAAGTTACGAATGAAGAAAGCATGTTATTTATTAACTGTTATGGGGTTCATTGTCCTTACAGTTTTATCTTGTAAAGAGGAAGACACAACTGATGCAATACCTCCGCGAGATCGAGGAGAAGAGTCAATTGCTTCAACCGCAGAAATCGAGACTTACTTGTCTTCGCACTTCTATAATTACGAAGAATTTAACAATCCGCCAGCGGATTTTAATTTCCGCATTAAATTCGATACAATTGCTGGGGATAATGCGTCTAAAATACCACTTATAGATCAAGTTACTTCTAAAACGGTAACGGATCGAGTTGATGGAACTACAACCTACAATTTTTATTATTTAACTACAAGAGAAGGTCAGGGTCAATCACCAAATTTCCCAGACATAACGAC
>Ga0075467_10004097_pt1 | contig 10914 bp, 9 predicted proteins | sample DEB08_DNA_9_FD_75067 | JGI IMG/M metagenome (GOLD analysis project Ga0075467, IMG submission 75067) | Aqueous microbial communities from the Delaware River and Bay under freshwater to marine salinity gradient to study organic matter... | ecosystem: Environmental > Aquatic > Marine > Coastal ...
GATCCCGCGCCGCCCGCAATTCCTGCGTGATCAACCGCAAATTCGCCTCACGTAGCGCCACCGTATCTTGCCGCTGCTGCAAGGTCACATAGGCCTCCACCGCCTCCAGCAACACCTCTTGTTCAAACCCGATCAAGGATTGCCGCGTCGCCAAAACCGTTTCCTTGCGTGCCACAAGCGTCGCTGCATTCCGGCCAAAATCAAGCAGGGTCATCTCGGCCAATAACGACAAACTGCCTGTCAGCCCTTCAAATTTTGGCGTGTGGTCATAACTCGTCCCCGCCTGAAAACTCAGGACCGGCCGCAGGCTTGCCACCGCTTGTGCCACATCCTCATCGGCCGCACGCAACACCGCGCGGTTCTGGTCCAGAATATTCGAATTGCGATAAGCCGCGATCAGCGCATCCGCCAGACTTTCCGCAACCGCCGCATGGGGTAATGCCAACAGGGCACCCAAAGCGCCGGCCCTCAATGCCTTGCTGAACACACTCATCTTATCCCCCAAAATACTGCGCAAAATACTGCGTAAAATACCCCGACGCGCCACCTACAGCGCAAAAATCTCTGTCTTTTCAAATCCGCTCAAAACCGGCGCCGATGCGTTGAACGCATAGCGCCAAGTTACACCATTTTTGCCCTTATGGCCAACCCGTGCAACGCCCAGACTGCCCTCCATAAAGATCGCTGCAATGCGCCCGCCGTCCTTCAACTGCGCGCTCAAAGCCTCCGGCACCTCTTCCACCGCCCCTTCGATCAAGATCACATCATAGGGCCCGTGCTTTGCAGCTCCCGCGGCCAGCGGCCCGGCAATCACCGCCGCATTGTCAATATTATGGGCCGACAGCCGCCCTTGCGCATCGCGCGCCATCGCCTCGTCGTCTTCCACGGCCACAACCGCCTCGGCCAAACGCGCGACAACAGCAGTGGAATAGCCAAACCCGCAGCCCAAATCCAACACCGCTTCATTTGGCTGTACGTCCACTGCGTCCAGCAATTTCGCAAAACTCCGCGCTTCCAGAATCACCCGCCCCTCTGCGATCCGCAGGTTATCCCCGGCATAGGCCGCCTCTTTCTGGCCCGCGCCCACAAATTCCTCACGCGGCACCGACAGCATCGCATCAATAATCGGAAATTTGGTCACATCTGATGGGCGAACCTGCGTATCGACCATAATGGTCCGACGGGCGGCAAAATCGATCATGGTCAAACCCATTCGTATAAGTTGCAGTTACCCAATCTCTTGCCACAGAACCGCGCCATGGGCAACACGCCCCGCACGACTTTTGACCCGCACCGGCAAGCCTGCCATTCCCCCTTGATCCGTGCAAACCAGCAGGCCATTCTGCCCGGCATGACACCGCAGCAATCCCCCACGTGGCCCGCCTCAACAGGCGAAACCTCCTTTTGGGTCGCAAGCACAGGGCGGCCTGCCCCGCGCGCGCCCTTGCCTGGCCCAACGGATACAGATGTCTGTATCATTGGTGCCGGGTTTACCGGTCTTTGGGCCGCCTATTATATCGCCCGCGCGGCCCCAACCCTCAAGATCATCATCGTCGACGCAAACCATGCAGGCTTTGGCGCGTCGGGCCGCAATGGCGGTTGGCTCACGGGCGGCTTTGCGTGGAACCATGAGCGCTACTTGCAGACCAGCAGCGCGCCCGCTGTCCGCAACATGGTCCGCACCATGTCCGGCACCGTTGCCGAAATCACCCGCATCGCCAAAGAGGCTGGCATCGACGCCGACATCCGCCCTACAGATGAACTTTTGGTCGCCACCAACCCGGCCCAAGCCGCAAGGCTGGCGGCCGAGCATCGCACCCGCAGCCATTGGGGCGAGACAAACCTGCAAATGCTCACCGCCGCCGAGCTCGCAACCCGCGTCTATATTCCAAGGGCAGCTTGTGCCCTTCTTGTGCCAAATGTCGCCCGCATCCAACCCGCCAAGCTCGCAACAGGCCTTGCGCGATTGGTCGAACAGATGGGCGTAACGATCCATGACCAAACCCGCGTCACCGCAGTCAAATCGGGCCAAGTGACAACCACACGCGGGCCCATCACCGCGCGCACCATCTTGCGCGCAACCGAAGGGTTCACCGGCCAGTTTCTCGGCCACACCCGCGACCTCCTCCCCCTCAACTCCGCCCAAATAATCACCGCCCCTTTGCCGGATGCAGTTTGGGCCAAGATCGGCTGGCAAGGTTATGAACTCCTTGGCGATTTCGCCAATGCCTATTGCTATTGCCAACGCACTGATGATGGGCGCATCGCCGTGGGCGGGCGCGGTATTCCCTACCGTTTCAACAATGGACTTGATACCAACGGCACCCCGGATGATGAAACGATCCGTCGGCTGCTTGCCATCTTGAAACAGCATTTCCCGGCCGCCGCAAATGCGCCTGTCGACCATGCTTGGTGCGGCACCCTCGGCGTACCGCGCGATTGGTGCGCAAGAGTGGATTTCGACCCCGAAACGCGGCTAGGCTCGGCCGGCGGCTATGTTGGTGTAGGGGTCTCTACGTCCAATCTTGCAGGCCGCACTTTGGCCGATCTCGCCTTGAACCGCCAAACCGACCTTACCACCTTGCCTTGGGTCAACCGCCCCGCGCGCAAATGGGAGCCCGAGCCTTTGCGCTGGCTCGCCATGCGCGGCCTTTACCGCCTGTTAAACGCCGCCGATAGGCATGAGTCGCGCGGTGCGAACCCTTCCCCCTTCGCCACAGTGGCAAATTGGGTCAAAAACACCTAAACTCGCCCGAACCCAAATTCATCTTTGCCCCAAAGCCACACGCAACGCCCCGCCCCAAAGCACCGCCCTCGCCCCATTTCATCTTGGCAAAAATACCTGAAAACGCCCTTACAACCAACCCCGCGCCCGCACCGCTTGCACCGACGCACGCGCCTCCATTGCCGCCATAAAGCCTTCAAGCTTGGGAAAGTCAGCCACCCTCACACCGTCCCCGGCAAGCCAAGTCGTCGCCACATATAAATACGCATCCGCAAGCGTGACCCTAGCCCCCAAGACAAACGGCCCTTCCAAGCCGAACGGTCCGCGCAAAACCTCCGTTTCCAAATACACACAGGCAGCCTGCATCGTCTGCGGCACCTTGGCGCGCATATCGGCAAAACTCGTTTCCAGATCCGCCCAGCGATGCCCCCGCATTTTATGGGCATGGTTCACATGCAAGGTGGACGCGATATAATACATCACCTCGCGCATCCGCGCCGCTTCAAAGGCATCCTTGGGGATCAACCCCGCCGCAGGGGCAAGCGCTGCGATATAGTCCAGTATCGCCCCCGTCTCGGTCAGCGCCCCGCGATCCGTCACCAAAGTCGGCACCCGGCCTTTCGGGTTAATCGCCAGATACTCCGGTTTGGCCTGCGCGCCCGCCCCAAAGTCCAAAACCTCCGGCGTATAGGCCAGTCCCGCCTCTTCCAACGCAATCGCCACCGCGATCGAAACCGTATTTTTGGCCAAAAACAGCTTCATAGACCCACCCTCCCTGCTTGCTTGCTTGCTTGTCTGCTTGCGCGCACAAGTTAATATTTGGTAAAGAAAAAATTCATTATCTATTTATAAAAATGTGTTACAAAAGTGTCCGCGCGCGGCCACCTGCCTTAAACATCGCCCAAAATTTGCCCGCGGTGTTCGGTCAGATAAATTCGTAGCCACGGGGTAAAACGGCTCGGATCATCGGCAATCTCTTGCAAAAGCGCCTCAACACCAACCCACCGCGCCGCCTGCGCCTCAACCGGATTCAACTCCATGGCCAAATCGGCACAAGCCTTTGCCGTGAACACCGCGACCACCTCATCCTCAATCAAGCCGTCGCCCACATCAGCCCGGTAGCGCACCTCGCCCACAGGCCGCAAATCCAACCCGTGGATCCCCAATTCTTGTGCCAGCCTGCGATGGGCGCAGACCAAATCATCCTCATCCCAATGCGGATGGGTGCAGCAGGTATTGGCCCAAAGATTCGGCGTGTGATACTTCGTCGCCGCGCGCTGCTGGATCAGGATTTTACCGCCATCCACCGCAAAAACCGAAACGGCTTTGTGCCGCAAGCCGCGCTGATGAACCGACAGCTTTTCCATAGGCTGCAACACCCCATCTTTCCAAGCGGGGATCAGATCCATTTGGCCATCGGTGGCAAACTCATCAACACCGCATTTGCATTATGGCCGGTCGCCAGACCAAATTTGGTGCCGCGATCATAGACAAGGTTATACTCGGCATAAAGCCCGCGATGAATAAGTTGGGTGTCTTTGTCAGCATCAGACCAAACCATGTCACGACGCCGATCAATCAGCGGGACATACGCGGGCAAAAACGCGCGGCCGATGTCTTGGGTCAGCGCGAAATCAGCGGCCCAGTCGCCGGTGTTGCGGTCATCCATAAAGATGCCACCCACACCACGGGCACGGTTGCGGTGGGGGATGAAAAAGTATTCATCGGCCCAAGCCTTGAGCTTGGGGTAAAGATCATCGCCATGCGGCGCCAGATGCGCGGCCTGCGTTGCATGAAAATGTGCGGTATCCTCGGCGTATTCGATACAAGGGTTCAAATCTGACCCACCGCCGAACCACCACGCGTGCGGAGTCCAGAACATACGGGTGTTCATGTGAACGGCAGGCGCATGGGGATTTTGCATATGCGCTACAAGACTGATGCCGCTGGCCCAAAAGCGCGGGTCGCTCTCCATGCCCGGTACCCCGCGCGCAGCCATCGCTTTTTGTGCGGATGGCCCCAAGTCACCGTAAACAGTGGAGATGTTCACCCCTACCTTTTCAAACACGCGGCCACCGCGCATCACCGACATCAGGCCACCGCCTGCGTCTGACCCGTCATCGGCGGTGCGTTTGGTATCCGTCACCTCAAATCGGCCTGCTGGCATATGGGCGGTTGGGCCGATGGTATGGCGATCCTCCAAGGCTTCAAAACTCACCACAATCTCATCACGCAGGCTGCGAAACCACGCGGTTGCGGTTGCGCGCTCTTGTTCCAAAGCGTCTGACATCTTGCTCTCCATCCTCAGGTGCGGCCCGTTTAGCACTTGGCTTCGTGGCCGCCAAGGGTGGCGGTTCAGATCGTGCGCATCAGCCGCAGCGCGTCATAAATTGCCGCATGGGTATTGCGCGAACTGACAGCATCGCCAATGCGGTAAAGGTGAAACGCACCATTGGGGTTGGGATCAACGGCCTGCGGCGCACTGGCGATAAATGCCTCATAATCGACTTGCCCAAGGTTTTTAGATTGCGGTTTCAGCGCGAAATAGAGGTCATCCAGCGGTACCGTGGCATTGTTGACTATGACCTGATCGACGCGGCGCTCCACGGTCACATCGCCGTAATCAGACCCGCAGACCGCAACCAATACGTTGCCATCACGCCGCACTGACAGCACCCGCCAAGTGACGGTAAAGATGGCATCCGCCCGTTGCAGCGTGCGCATGTATGGCACGAGGTTCATCGCCATCACCTCAGGCGCAAAGCTGCGATCACGCGTCATGATCTCTACCTTTCCGCCCGCGGCCACCACTTTATCAGCGGCTTGCAAGCCTGCGGGGTCGCCTGCTTCGTCATAGATCAGCACGTTGGAGCCGGGGCGGGTGTCGCCGGAAAGGATATCCCACGTTGAGGTGACGAGGTCATTCCCGCTGTCCAGAATTGCGGTTTCGGGCAGGCCACCTGTCGCGATGATAACGGCATCCGGAGCTTCATGTGTTACCGTAGCTTCATCTACAAAACTATTGAAATATAAAGAAACTCCTAATTTCTCACATTGCGCCAATCGCCAATCGATGATGCCTATCATCTCACGCCGACGTTGGGTTTGAGCGGTCAGACGAATTTGGCCACCTGCATTTGGCGCGGCCTCATGCACCACGACCTCATGACCGCGCAGAGCTGCAACGCGCGCCGCCTCTAGCCCGGCTGGCCCTGCACCGATGATCAGGACTTTTTTGCGAGTGGTTGCGGGGTCTATTTCATGCGGTTGCTCGATTTCGCGGCCTGTGGACGGGTTATGGACGCAATAGGCGTGGCCGCCTTGATAGATGCGGTCGAGGCAATAGTTAGCGCCAACGCAAGGGCGGATATCATCCTCACGACCTTCAACAATTTTCCGCACCAAATGCGGGTCGGTCATATGCGCCCGCGTCATGCCGACCATATCGAGTTTGCCCGATGCCACCGCATGGCGAGCGGTGGCGACATCAGGAATCCGGCTGGCGTGGAAGGTAGGCAGCCCTACCTCGGCCCGGATACGGCCCGCAAAATCAAGGTGCGGGGCAGATTTCATGCCCATGATCGGGATTACGTCAGTCATCGCAGGGTCGGTGTGGATTTGGCCCCGAATGACGTTCAGAAAATCCACCTGCCCCGAGTCGCGGAACAACTTGCCAATCGCCACACCTTCATCGGCATCAATCCCGCCTTTGGCCACTTCATCGGCGGTATAGCGCAGACCGATCAAGAACCTGTCACCCACCCTTTCACGGATCGCAGCCACCACATCCAGCGCAAACCGGGCCCGGTTTTGCAAGGACCCACCATATGGACCGTCCAGTGTGTTGGTGAAGGGAGACATGAATTGGTCCATCAAATGGCCATAGCATTCCAGCTCCACCCCGTCCAAACCTGCGGCATGCATGCGTTCAGCACTATCGGCGTAATCTTTGATAATACGGGATATATCCCAATCTTCGACCTTTTTGGGATAAGCGCGGTGAGCCGGTTCGCGGGCGTGGCTGGTGGACACAGACGGCAACCAATCGCCCTTGTCCCAGCGCGTGCGGCGGCCCAAATGTGACAGTTGGATCATCACGGCGGCACCATGGTCGTGGCACTCATCCGTCAACTGCTTCATCCAGCCGACCACCTCATCTTTCCACACAAGGATGTTATTAAAAACGGGTGGGCTGTCGCGTGACACGGACGCAGACCCTGCCGTCATGGTCAGCGCCACCCCCGCCTTAGCCCGTTCAACATGATAGGCACGATAGCGCTCTTTGGGCATCCCATCTTCAGGATAGGCGGGTTCATGGCTGGTGATCATGATCCTGTTGCGCAGGGTCAGGTGTTTCAGTTGATAGGGCTGCAAAAGCGGATCGTTGGACATGACACCTCCAGGAATTTGGGTCAGGCTAACGCTTGGCACCTGAAAACCCATCGCAAAAGCGACATCTGGATGTCTGGCTTGGCCAGCGATCAGGTTTCTATCAGGGCACTCAGGGTTTTGACGGCCTGCGCCACTTGCCCTGCATCGCCACGCGATTCGACGTTCAGGCGCAGCAAGGGTTCGGTGTTCGACGACCGCAGGCTGAACCGCCAATCGCCCATATCCAAGGACAACCCGTCGGTTTCATCCAGTGCCACCGCTTTGGGTTCCATCGCCGCGCGCACCCGCGCCACAGCACTCCCCGCATCGGCCACGACAAAGTTAATCTCACCCGAGGAAGGAAAAGCCGCCATCCGCTGAGACACCAAATCCGCCAACGTCACACCGCGCCGCGACATCAGTTCGACGATCAGCAGCCAAGGGATCATCCCGCTGTCACAGCATGCAAAATCGCGGAAATAGTGATGCGCCGACATCTCGCCACCATAGACCGCACCGGTATCGCGCAGCGCCTGTTTCAGATAAGCGTGGCCGGTTCGCGCCATCACGGGCTCACCGCCCAGTCGGGTCACGATTTCCTGGGTGTTCCAAATGATGCGGGGATCATGGATAATGGTTGCGGCCTTTTCCTTAGCCAAGAACACCTCGGCCAGCAGGCCCACGACATATTCGCCGGGAATAAACCGGCCCAAGTGATCGAACAAGAAACAGCGGTCAAAATCGCCATCCCACGCAATGCCCATATCGGCCCCGGCGGCCCGCACCGCATTTGCGGTCATCGGTTGGTTTTCGGTCAGCAGAGGGTTGGGAATACCGTTGGGAAAGCTGCCATCAGGTTCATGGTTCAGACAAATAAACGACAACGGCGCGCGCTTTTTTGATAAAGCCTCGGCCAGCGCATCAAAGGTGGGGCCAGCCGCCCCATTGCCTGCATTGACCAGAATTTTCATCGGGCGCAGCACGGGCAAATTGACAAAGGCCAAGACACTTCGCACATAAGCCCCGCGCGCTGCCTTGGCTTGCCGCACTTCGCCACCCGTTTTGGCTGGCGCAAAGGCCTCACTTTCGGCCAAAGCCTTGATCTTAACCATATCGGTCGCAGGGTCCAAGGGTGCCGACCCCGCCTTGACCATCTTTAGCCCGTTATAATCCATAGGATTGTGCGAGGCGGTGACTTCAATCCCGCCGTCTGCCTCAAAATATGCAGTGGCGTGGTACATTTCTTCGGTGCCGCACAGGCCAAGGTCCAACACCTCCACGCCTGCTTCAACCAGCCCTGCCTTAACCGCCTCCACCAAGGCTTTGGATGACGCGCGCGGATCATGGCCGACAATAACCCGTTCAGCCTGCATCACTTCGGCAAAAGCGCGGGCGATGCGTTGAGCGATACCCTCATTCAACTCTGGGCCAAGGCGGCCGCGAATATCATAGGCTTTGAAGCAGGTCAGCGCGGTCATCGTGTCCTCATCCGTCTTTTGCGCAACAAAACAGCGCGACTGGCTTGCAAAGACCATAGGATAACCCAAAGTCCAAGTCCAATCCTTGCCCCAAGCACGCTTATTTCACTCGTCGTTTCGTACAGGCCTCAAGTGAGGCAAATGCGTTGCAATCGTCGCGGATTGCGCATCAATCCGGTCTCAGCGCTTTACCCGCGCGCAGGGGTCGTCTAATCAAGCAGTAGCAGCAAATAAAGGCCCTATATGCGCATTCTGATCACCAATGATGACGGCATCAATGCCCCTGGGCTTGAGGTCTTGCATGAAATCGCAACCGAACTTGCCGGGTCAAAAGGTGAAGTGTGGACAGTAGCACCCGCCTTTGAACAATCAGGCGTTGGGCATTGCATCAGCTATACCCATCCGATGATGATCGCCGAAATGGCCCCGCGCCGCTTTGCCGCTGAGGGGAGCCCGGCCGATTGTGTGCTGGCCGGAATTTATGACGTGATGGCGGATGCGCGTCCCGATCTGGTGCTGTCGGGGGTGAACCGGGGCAATAACGCAGGGCAAAACGTGCTCTATTCCGGGACCATCGGCGGCGCGATGGAGGCTGCATTGCAAGGCATCCCCGCGATTGCTTTGTCGCAGTTTCTGGGCAGCCGGACCCAAGTGTTGGCTGACCCGTTTGAAGGTGCGCGTGTGCATGGGGCAGGTTTGATCCGCAAGCTATTGGAAAAGGGCTTGTGGGATACTGACGATGACTATCAGTTGTTTTATAACATCAACTTTCCGCCCTGTTCGGCCGCCGATGTAAAAGGCAGTGAGGTTGTGTCGCAAGGCTGGCGCCCAGACACTTATTTTGGCGTCGAACCCCATCACGCCCCCAATGGTCGCCGGTTTTTGTGGATCAAAGGTGGCGCGCAGCAAGTTGACAGTGGGCCGGGCACTGATGTGAACGCCAACATGCAAGATTATATTGCCGTCACACCTATGCGCGCCGATCTTACAGCGCATGACCGGCTGGCAGACCTGAAGGCGCGCTTGGCATGACCCGTGGTGGGGCCGAGGAGAACAAGGACGAACTTGCCGAGCGCAAGATGCGGTTTTTGTTTGCCTTGCGGTCCAAAGGTGTCACCGATGCGCGGGTTTTGACGGCGATGGAGCGCGTTGACCGCGGTCATTTCATCAAAGGCCTGTTTGCCGATAAAACCTATGAGGATATGCCGCTGCCCATCGCTTGCGGCCAAACCATCAGTCAGCCCTCCGTGGTAGGTTTGATGACCCAAGCGCTGCATGTGCAGCCCCGAGACACGGTACTAGAGGTTGGTACAGGCTCTGGCTATCAAGCAGCGATCCTCAGCCAATTGGCGCGGCGCGTCTATACCGTAGACAGACATCGCCGTTTGGTGCGCGAGGCGTCTGAGGTGTTTCGCGCCCTTGGCCTGACCAATATCACTGCCTTTGCCGCCGATGGCAGCTATGGCTTGCCCGACCAAGGGCCGTTTGACCGCATAATTGTAACAGCCGCCGCCGAAGACCCGCCCGGCCCCCTCTTGGCGCAATTGAAAATCGGGGGTATCATGGTTGTGCCGGTAGGCCAGTCGGATGCCGTGCAAAGTTTGATCAAGGTAACGCGCCTTGAAAGTGGATATGAGTATGATGAGCTTCGACCGGTACGGTTTGTGCCTTTGGTCGAAGGTCTAGGTGCCGAATAAGGCAGTAAATCAACCCGCACCGGGGCAAACCCGGGCGAACCGAATGAGGCCGTGCAAGATGACCCCTATTTTCCAAACCATCTCTCCACGCATTTTGATGCTGGGCGCGGCGCTCACCGCTATATCCGCCTGTACGCAACAAGGGGGCGCGCTGGATTGGGACTTGCGTGGGATGACAGGCGGTCCTTTCAACACAAGCAATGCCGTCCAACAAGCCACTCAAGCGCGGCCACAAGCGGACAGTCGCGGTGTGATCGCCTATCCAGGATATCAAGTCGCCCTCGCCCGGCGCGGAGATACGGTTGGGTCTGTCGCAGCCCGGATCGGCATGGATGCGAGTGAATTAGGTCGCTACAATGCTTTGCAGCCGAGCGATCTTTTGCGGGAAGGCGAAGTTTTGGCATTGCCCCGCCGGGTTGATGCCACACCAATTGTTGGCTCGGCCCCGCAAAGCGGCGCGATCACTGGCGGCACCATTGCCCAGTCCCCGATTGAGGTCACAGCCATTGCCTCGGGCGCACTGGACCGGGTTGGCGGCACAGCGGCGCGGCCCAACGCGCCCGCGGCAGTCGAACAACCCGGCCGTCACCGTGTTCAGCGCGGCGAGACGGTCTATTCCATCGCGCGGACTTACGGTGTCAGC
>Ga0075467_10004100_pt1 | contig 10908 bp, 10 predicted proteins | sample DEB08_DNA_9_FD_75067 | JGI IMG/M metagenome (GOLD analysis project Ga0075467, IMG submission 75067) | Aqueous microbial communities from the Delaware River and Bay under freshwater to marine salinity gradient to study organic matter... | ecosystem: Environmental > Aquatic > Marine > Coastal ...
CGGTGAAATCGCGAGCCGGATCAACGAGAAGGCCTTCTACCACTTGGACGCACCAGTCCTGCGGATGGGCGCAATGGACGTGCCGATCCCGTTTAGCCCAGCCTTGGAAGACGTTACCGTTCCTACGCCAGAAGGTGTCGCAGAAAAGGCGCGGATGCTGGTTGCGGGGGAGATGATCGATGCCGCTTGACGTCATCATGCCAGCACTCGGTATGGCGCAGGACACCGGCAAACTGGTGCAATGGCTCAAGCAACCGGGTGATCCAGTAGCAACTGGCGACCTATTGTTTGAGGTTGAAACCGATAAAACTGTCATGGAAGTTGAGGCGCAGGCCGACGGCTTCCTGACTCAAGTCAGCGCGGGCGACGGCGAGGATGTGCCGGTAGGGCAGGTCATCGCGGTCATTAGCGCCACGGCAGATAACGCTTTGGCTGCCCCGGCCCCTGTCGCAGCCCCTGAATCGACACCTGTGCTGACGTCAGCCGTGCCAACCGCACCCGTGGCTGCAGCCCCAGAGTCGAGCGATGGCCGTATCCTTGCCTCGCCCAAAGCCCGTCGCTTGGCAGCCGAAGAAGGCCTCGACCTTGGCCAGCTTGCCAATGCCGGGGTGCCAATGCCGTACCACGTCTCTGACCTGACGACACTGCGCAGTATGCCAAGCGCCGCGGCACCGGGGCAGCCGGGCATCATGGTTGTGACGAAGCAGATCACTGCGCGTTGCAGCCAGCAAGGCGCACGCGACTTCATTGACTGGATGCAAGCTGACGGTGCAATTAAGATCCCACCAAACGCGCTGTTTGCCAGCTTTGCTGCCGGTGCTTTCCGTGCAGCAACAGAGGCCGCGACAGTTGTCGTGCACGTCTTTGATCCTGACGGCGACGGTGCTTATTTGCGCAACCCTGACTTCACCCGGCTGTCCGTTACACCTCAGGAAACTGAAGAAGACGCGACGCTGGTTCTTCATAACCTGTGTGATAGCTTTCTGACGTCGCTGCGGTTAGGCGACGCGGGTTTGCCCACCCTGAGCATCGGGGTGGATGGGGATAGCTACCTTATGACCTTCGACTTTGGCGGCGACCATTTGGAAGACGCCCAAGCCATTGCTTTTGTCTCAGGCCTCGCGCGGCGTCTTGCCGACCCACTGCATCACCTCGTTTAGGATACGACCAGCATGGAACACACCAATCTCTACATAAACGGCACATGGGTCGAAGGCGCAGAAAAAACCCGCTTTGACGTGATTAATCCCGCAACCGAAGAAGTGCTAGCCTCTGTCGCCTCTGCCGAGGTCGCCGACGCTGACGCCGCGCTTGATGCGGCGGAGGCCGCGATGGCGCTTTGGGCCGCACAGACCCCGCGCCACCGCTCTGAAGTGTTGCGCAAGACCTGGGAACTGATGACCGCCCGTCTGCCGGAATTTGCCCGTCTGATCACGCTGGAAAACGGCAAAGCCCGAACGGACGCGATGGGCGAGGCTGCCTATGCTGCTGAGTTCTTCCGCTGGTTTGCCGAAGAGGCAGTCCGCGCCGACGGAATGATCACCCATGCCCCAGCCTCGGGTGCGCGGATCATTGTGCAGCACAAACCGGCTGGTCTGGCCGTACTTGTAACGCCATGGAACTATCCTGCGGCCATGGGAACCCGCAAAATTGCGCCGGCCTTAGCTGCTGGATGCGCTGTCATTATCAAACCAGCATCTGAAACGCCCCTGACCATGCTCGCGCTGATGCCGTTGCTTGAGGAAGCAGGTGTGCCTAAAGGCCTCGTCAATGTCCTGCCTTCGCGCAAGACCGGCGCGTTGGTCGATCACTTGCTGCACGACCCGCGCGTCCGTGTGGTCAGCTTTACGGGCTCTACGGCTGTGGGTCGCAAGTTGCTGAGCTCTGCTGCCGCACAGGTCTTGAAACCCGCGATGGAACTGGGCGGCAACGCACCTCTGATCGTGTTCGAAGACGCCGATCTGGATGTCGCCGTCGAGGGCACTATGCTCGCCAAGATGCGCAATCTTGGCGAGGCTTGCACGGCCGCAAACCGCATCTATGTGCACGACAACGTCAAAGCCGCCTTTGTCGAAAAGCTGAGTGCCTCCATGTCGGCATTGAAGGTTGGCGACGGTCTGGATCCAAGCGTGGATGTCGGCCCGCTGGTGAATGCCGAGACCTGCAGCAAGGTTGCCGAATTCGTCGAGGACGCGGTTGCAAAGGGCGCGACGCTTCATTGCGGTGGAACCAAACCTGACGGCAAAGGCTTCTTTTACCCGCCCACAGTCTTGTCCGATGTCCCCGCCAATGCCGACTGTGTCAACGACGAGATCTTCGGCCCCGTCGCGGCCATTCAAAGCTTCACCGATCAGGAAGATGTGATTACCCGCGCCAATGACACCGAGTATGGGTTGGTCGCATATGTCTTCACCGAAGACATGAAGCGCGGCATGCAGGTTTGCGAACGGCTGGATTACGGCATGGTTGGCCTCAACCGAGGCCTCGTCTCGGACCCCGCAGCCCCGTTTGGCGGCACCAAACAATCGGGCTTGGGGCGCGAAGGCGGGCACGAAGGCATGCTAGAGTTTATGGAAACGCAATACATATCCGCAAGTTGGTAACCAAGGGGCGGGCGCCTGCCTCAACCAATTGCAATCGCCAGCACTTCGTCATCCACATGCGCAAGATACTGCTCAAAATTGTCAGAGAACATATTCACAAGTTTCCGCGCAGCAACATCGTAAGCTGCACCATCCGACCAAGTCCCCCGTGGATCCAACAAAAAACTTTCCACACCTGGAACCGAGTTTGGTACCTCAAAGCCGAAATTAGGGTCCCGTCGAAAGCTGCTTTCATTGAGCGAGCCATCTAGTGCCGCACTTAGCAGTGCTCGCGTGGCCGTAATAGGCATGCGGTTGCCTTTTCCGTACGCTCCTCCTGTCCAGCCAGTGTTCACCAACCAGCAGTTGGCGCCATGTGACGCGATCTTGGAGCGCAGAAATTTACCATAGACCTCTGGGCGGCGCGGCAGGAACGGTGCGCCGAAACAGGTCGAGAAAGTTGGCTCGGGCTCAGTCACACCGCGTTCCGTGCCTGCCACCTTCGAGGTGAATCCCGACAGAAAATGATACATCGCCTGAGCTGGCGTCAGTCGTGCGACAGGCGGTAGAACGCCAAAAGCATCACAAGTCAGCATGATAATGTTCTTAGGGTGCCCCCCCAGACCGCTGTCCGATGCGTTCGAGATAAAATCCAACGGATAGGCAGCCCGCATGTTCGCGGTCAGGCTGTCATCGGTATAATCAAGCGCTTTGGTCCGCGGATCGCAGACCATATTTTCGATGACTGTCGAGAACATCGTCGTCGTGGCGAAGATCTCCGGTTCTGCCTTGGCGGATAGGTTGATTGTCTTCGCGTAGCATCCGCCTTCAAAATTGAAGGTGCCGCGGTCTGACCAACCGTGTTCATCGTCTCCGATCAGGACACGCTTTGGGTCCGCAGAGAGCGTAGTCTTGCCAGTCCCGGACAGCCCAAAGAAGATCGCTGTGTCAACAGGATTAGCCTGAGCGTGGTTGGCCGAACAATGCATCGGCATCACGCCTTTTTCAGGCAGCAGGTAGTTCAGCAGGGTGAAAACCGCTTTCTTGTTTTCGCCAGCATATTCGGTTCCGGCGACCAGGATCAGTTTCTTTTCGAAATTAAAGGCAATCACGGTTTCCGTCCGGCAGCCGTGGCGCTTTGGATCGGCAAAGAAGCTGGGGCAGTTCACAAGCGTGAAGTCGGCGGCAAAACCATCGAGTTGTTCTGGTTCTGGCCGGATTAACAAGTGACGGATGAATAGGTTGTGCCATGCCAGTTCCGACACGATCCGGACTCCAATTTGATAGCGCAGGTCGGCCCCGGCAAAGAGGTCTTGGACGAAATAGTCCTTGCCCGCCATATGCGCGCACATGTCGTCATGAAGGTTTTCAAACGCTTCAGGAGTCATCCGGGCGTTGGCGTCCCACCAGATTGCATCCTCGGTGGCCTCAGAAACAACGATGTGTTTGTCTTTTGGCGACCGGCCGGTGAATTTGCCGGTATTCACCATCAGCGTACCGCCCTGACCCAATTCGCCCTCGTCACGGCGCAGCGCATGGGCCACAAGATCAGGTTCTGTGGCGTTATAATAGGCTGCCCTCAGCCCCGCGAAACCTTGTTTATCTAATGTAAATTCGGGGTTTACGCGGCCATGGTCCATCGAATCTGCCCTTTGCTGGTTAACCTGCTCACTGGCTATCCCGGGAAATTTTTCAATTAAAGCAATAGCTTCAGATGTTAGCGCAAACCATCGATGTTAACGTTACCATCGGAAACAGATCGTTGTCGCTGGATGAATTATTGCGCGTTCGTACTCTCGTGGAGCGACAGCGCAGGTACCAATGGTGTCAATCAGGAAGCTCAGACGCCGGTGACTCTGTGCAATCCAGAAGTCTCAGCACTTCGGACGCCGCTAGGCGCGCCTCATGCCGTGCGGCTTGTTCCGCGCGTTCTCCATCGCCTGACCGGATTGCATCTACCACGTCACGCAGGTTTCTGGCGCTTTCGCGCGATCTATCCTTCGACCTCTTTGGATGGGTCAGGCCGATCGCCCGCCATCGCCAGATTTGTGCTAAAACAGTTGCCGTCATTTTTGACAGGTTTTCACTGCCCGAGCCGCTATGGATTGCATCGTAGAAATCATTCTTCGCCGTCAGAATGACTTGGGGTTCATCGGTGGCATAGGCCCGTTCGACTCTCGTCAGTGCAACCTCCAATGCCTTGACCTGAGCGGGCTTGGCAGTCTCCGCAAAAAGCCGGGCCCCTAGTCCTTCAAGCATCTCGCGGATGCGGTAGAGTTCACGCGCTTCTTCGACGGTAAGCGCACGCACCATAGGGCCCTTGTTAGGGACAAGACTGATCAGGCCTTCCGCTTCGAGCTGTCTTAGACTTTCACGTAGTACTGTTCGGGAAACGTCGAGCATCTCGGTCAGCGCGCGTTCAGTCAACCGCTGACCTGGTGCAAGCCTGCCTTCGATAATTTCAGTCCGCAACGTTTGCAGCACCTCTTGTCGTAAAGGGGCAGCCGCACGTTTGATATTCAGCATATTAGTCATGAGTTTCCTTGACTAAGATTGTATGACAGTCCTACAATATTTATCAACTGGGTTGTGCGTTGGAAAGGATGCCACATGAGTATCGGCAAGATCAAAGTCGGAATTGTGGGGTTGGGCAGGTGGGCGCGGGTGCTGACCCGTGCGTCGCGTCAGTCTGACAAAATTGAGATCGTTCGCGGCTACAGCCGCAGCGCCGAAAAGCGTGACGCCTTTGAGGCCGATTACGGTGTGCATTCGGCTGACAGCCTTGAAGAGATGCTTGCCGATCCCGAGATCAAAGGGGTCATCCTGACCGTTCCCAATGAGCAGCATCTTCCAGTGGCCGAGGCCGTCGCAAAGGCCGGCAAGCATATCTACACCGAAAAACCGATTGCAAATACGTTGGAGAACGGAATTCGGCTTGAGGCATTGCAGGGGAAATATGGCGTGCAGGCGATGGTCGGCCACTCGGCGCGGCTGTTGCGTGGAGCACGGATGATGAAAGATGCCATCGACAGTGGTGAACTTGGTACCTTGTCGTTCATGGAATCGAATTTCTCGAACGAGCGGGCACTGGAACTGACACCCGACACTTGGAGATGGTATCGCGACAAGGCACCGGGGGGGCCGTTGTCACAACTTGCCACCCATCTTTTTGACAGCCTCTATATGCTTGGCGGCCCGGTGGAAGACGTGTCCTCCGTCGCCTCAAAACTTTCGCCGGTTGGCGCAGAGGTTGACGATCAGTCAATGACAACACTGCGTTTCAAGAGCGGCGCATTGGGCTATGTCGGTTCGTGCTGGACCTCGCCGGGCATCTATTACATTCGTGTTTATGGCCAAAAGGGGCTGATGCATTTCGAACTCGACTTCGGCAGCTGGGACGACCCTGACCGCGTACACGAGACCTCGACGCTCTATATCCAACGCGGCAAGGACGGCTATGGCAAGCGTGAGGTGCTCGATATGGGCGCGTCCAACATGTTTACTGACGAACTCGATATGTTCGCTGACATGTGCCGCTCTGGTGAAAAAGTCGAATTGGAAGCGTCCAATGGTCTAGTGGCTTTGGGCATCGTCAACGCTGCACTGGCCTCGATCGAACGCAAAGGGCAGAGCGTCGCATTGTCCGAGGTGTTGGATACCGCGCACGCGCGTGTGGCCGCGGAAGATCAAGGGTCAACCTGACCGGAGGGCCCGACATGTCGCGCTATTTCATCGAACTCACGCAGCCCGAGATCAAGGCGCAATTTGAGCGCCACCCGCTGGTCATCCTGCCCTGCGGCAGTGTCGAACAGCACGGCGCCCATCTGCCCACCGGCACCGATATCTTTGCGGCCAACAGCGTCAGCCATGCGGTGGCGGAACAGATGGATGGCGTCGTCCTGCCCGGTGGGCCGCTGGGCGTGACGCCGATGCATATGCCTTATGAGGCGACCATCTCGCTCAGTCCGGAAACCTACCAGCAGGTGGTGATCGAGACCTGTTTGTCGACAGCCCGGCATGGGGCCAAGAAATTGCTGATTGTGAACTGGCACGAGGGCAACTCAGCCTCACTGGGGTTGGCGGCTGAAAAGCTGCACCGCTCCCACGGCATGAGCGTCGTGATCGCGCAGGCCTGTTATGTCGCCGAGGATCTCTGGGGGCCGGATTGTAACGGGTTGACCCATGCCGGCGAAATCGAGGCGCTGGCAGTGCTGCCGGATCATGGCCACCTTGTGCATCTTGATCGCGCACAGAAGTCATCTGAAAAGCGGCAAGGCGAACACATGGATAAACTGCGCCGCACCCGCAGCTTTGTGCCGATTCTGACCGATATTCGCTCGATCGCGCCGACCGGCTGGTATGGCGACCCTTCGCCCGCCACCGCCGACCGTGGCCGCAAGATGATTGCAGATATCGCCAGCGCCATTGCGGCCGAGGCGACAGCCATCTTCGCGCAACTCGACAGGATTCAGGGCGCGTCCACAAAAACCGAGGCGGCGGAATAGGCTATGGCAACCAAAGTCACGCTAAAGGACGCTGTCGAATTGAATCTTCCCGGACGGAGGTCGCGTGAAATCCTGTCCGGCGCGCAGGGTGCGGACTGCGCGCTGCGGTTTGTCGAGATCGCGGTGCCCCAAGCCGGGGATACCGCGCGCCTGCCGCACTGGCATCCCGACTGTTCTGAATGCATCCATGTATTGTCAGGGCAGGGGATCACATGGGTTGAGGGCGCGAGCTTTGCGATGGATTCCGGCGACACTATCCATATTGCGGCGAACGAGCGGCATGTGACGCGCAACACTGGCACCATCGTGTTGACCTTGCTGTGCTATTTCCCATGTCCCGAAATCACCGTTTTGACGGAGACAGCAGGTGCCAACAATGCCTGACGTGCTTTGCCTGCGGCCCGAGGCCAATTTCCACGCCGTTGGGGTCACGCCGCCCGAGGGCCTCGATATCATCTATCGCGACCCCATCGACGCGGATGTTCCCGACCTGATGCAGCAGGTCCGGGCGCTGGTAATCCCGGCGGTTGGCCCTGCACTTTCCTCTGACCTTTTTCGCAGCACAACCCTGCGGCTTGTGCAGATCACTGGCGCGGGGCTTGACCGCGTCGACCAAGCTGTTCTGACGCAAGAAGGCATCGCACTGGCGAATGTGCCTGGCGGATCCAACGCGGCTGTGGCCGAGTATGTCACTGCAAATGCCATCGCAATCAGTCGGGGTTTTTTTGCCGCAACCGAGCCTCTGCGCGGCGGCAACTATGCGGCTCACCGTGCCGAAATGGTTGCCGCAAATCTTAAGGGGCTGGGCGGATTGACTGTCGGCATTGTCGGCCTGGGCATCATCGGTCTGGCCGTCGCGGAACGATGCCACGCGATGGGTGCGCAGATTTCGTATCACGATCCTGGACCGGCCCGCGACAGCACCGCACTTGACCGGATTGGGGCGCAGCCGCACAGTCTAGACGACCTTTTGGCGACTGCCGATATAATCAGCCTTCATGTACCGCTAATAGATAGCACACGAAATCTGATAGACGCCGCGCGACTGGCGCTCCTGAAACCCGATGCCATCCTGATCAACGCCGCGCGGGGCAGCATAGTGGATGAGGCAGCACTTGCCGCCGCGCTAGAAGCGGGCCGGATTGGCGGAGCGGCGGTCGATGTTTACAGCACCGAACCACCCACCGCCGACAATCCGCTTTTGACGCTCAGCGCCACGGCCTCTGCCCGACTGATCCTCACACCGCATATCGCCGGCGTCAGCCAACAGGCATTCCAACATCTGTTCGCGCAAGCCTGGGAAAATGTCGCAAGGGTTCTTATTGATGATGAACCGCCCCATCATGCAGTCACCACGCGACCCAAGCCGACCTGAAGGAAAGCTTTGATCATGACAGACACGACACTTGAAGAGATCGGACGCCCGGTGATTTATGCCGTCGATGGCCTCGACACGGTAGGGCTAGAGGCCCCGCCGAACCGGCACGGTCAATCGATCCGAGCTTGGGTCCGTTCGCTTGAAGGCATCCAAAAAGAAGGTGTTACCCTGTCGGGCCGGACCGGGCGGGCGTGGCGCTTTGCCTCTGATGAGGGCGCGCATCTGGGCGGCCGCAACGTGGCCCCCAACCCGCTTAGCTTTGTTGGTGTCGGCATGGCTGCATCGTTTATGACCGAACTGCTAGCACTGGCCTCACAGCGGAAGATCACACTGGAAAATCCAGTGTTGGTTGTCGAAAACTTCTACTACCGCGATGGCTCATTCCCCCGTGGCACAATGGTCTCAAGCGCGATGTCGCCAGAGGTTTCACTGGATTGTCAAAGCACCGCAAGTGCCGAGGAAACCCGGCAACTGATTATGGACGCCATCGCTGCAGCCCCTGTTAACGGTCTGGTGCGGGATGAAAAGATAAGCCTCTTCAGTCTCACGCATAACGGCGTACAAATTGACCCGGTGAAAGTCGCGGCCATACCCGGCGACGCCCTTGCTGATCCCGGCGATCCGATTGCAGAGCTAGGACCAACAGCAGATGCAAACCGCCATCAGCCACTGGCCGAGATCACACTGTCAGAAGAAGACATGGCCCGCCGCATCGCAGCTGACCCGGAACCAGCCCCGGCTCTTGATGGCTCCAAGATTTTGCTGCACTTGCGCACAATCTGCCGGGTGCGACCCGATGGCACTTACGAGTGCCTGCGAGAGCAATACAAGGAATGTTCGTCTTCTTGGGTATTCATAGTCGACGACCGACCGGATGCTGATTCAGCTATCGCCCCGGATGCCGGCAGCTATTTTGCGATTGGTCTCGCTTTCTGCTTCATGACCCAGATCGGACGCTATTCCCACATGGCTAAACTGCCAGTCAACGCCTACCGCGTGGTGCAGGACTTGCATTTTACCCAAGGCGGCGCATCGGGTGGTAGCGGGCAGGGCGGCACGAGCGACCCGGTCGAAACCCACGTCTACATGGATACCGGAATCGAGGACGACACCGCGCGCGAGGTTATCCGTATTGCCGAGGCAACCTGCTTTCTGCATGCGCTTTGCCGCGACCGTGCCAAGATGAAAATCCGACGCGACCCGATCGCAACCTAAGAGATTCAGCTGCTTAGTCCAACGCGGATCAGGTTCACCGAGATCAGGAACAGCGCAATCTCTACGACGATGAAAAATGCACGCTGCGGAATTAGCCGCGTCAGGCGGTAGCCAACCCAAGCTGCAAAGATCGCCATTGGGGACAGGATCGCGACGGTACGCAGATCGCCCCATTCAATCAGCCCTAATGCAAGGTAGGGCGGAACTTTCATCACGTTGATGATGGCAAACAAGATCGTCGAGGTGCCCGCGAACATCAGCTTCGGCAGTTGCTGTGGCAGGACGTAAAGCTGAAACGCAGGGCCGCCTGCATGTGAGACAAAGCTGGTAAAGCCAGACACACTTCCCCAGATCAGCCCGCGCGGGACGTCCGCAGGTTGGGGATTGCGCTTGCCAATCATTCGGCTGCGCTGCCGCATCGCAAGAAACGTTAACCCAACACAGCCGATAATCACCCGCACTACGTTTTCGTCTGTGTCCCCCGCCAATAGCCAGCCTGCAAAGACGCCAGTCGCTGCCGCCGGTATCAGGATCGCGAGGTTCCTGCGAGAAAAAGAGTGCCGGTAAATCCAGATGCCAAAGACATCGCTGACCAGATAGACCGGCAACAGCAATGCGGCCCCCTGCATTGGTGACATCACCAGCGACATTGTCGGCACACTTAAAAGCGCGATCATCGGCAGCCCACCCTTGCTGCCGCCCACAAAGAACGCCGCCGCAAGGGCCGCAGTCCAAAACAGGGTAGGGTCCGTCATTATGTGCCACCAATCAACGGCGTCGGCCCAGATTCAAAGCCCTGCGTCTTCGCCATGTACATGATAGGCAATCTCCCGAACTGGAACAGAACCGCGTACATCTTTCCCGGTTGGCAGCCAAGCACAGGCATTGGCGTCTTCGACCCAGATCGTCTTGCACTTCCCGGGAACGAACAGCTCGACGAAAACAAACGCGTCTTCTGCCGCCGGATCGGTAACGAAGTAATGCCACTCATACCAAAGTCAGCAATTTCTGACTCTCTGGGGATTCACAAGACAGTGATTTTCTGATTCACCATGGCAAAGGAGATTTGCCATGCCTGCTGCCATACCTCTTCGCCGTGATTTCGCTGCTCCCACCCTGCGCCAGTTATCGCGCCGATGCCGCGACAATCGCCAGATACGTCGGTTGCTGGCCCTCGCAGCTGTTTATGACGGCATGAACAGGACAGAGGCTGCACGAATTGGCGGGA
>Ga0075467_10004103_pt1 | contig 10903 bp, 5 predicted proteins | sample DEB08_DNA_9_FD_75067 | JGI IMG/M metagenome (GOLD analysis project Ga0075467, IMG submission 75067) | Aqueous microbial communities from the Delaware River and Bay under freshwater to marine salinity gradient to study organic matter... | ecosystem: Environmental > Aquatic > Marine > Coastal ...
CCAGCGGTTATCGCGGTCGAGTGCATAAAAACGGCCACAAACTGAGGCGATTCTGCCAACGCCGAGTTTTTCGATCAGTGCCTGGGTTTTCTCTAGGGAGGGTTTGGCACTGCGCGGCGGGCAGTCGCGGCCATCGAGAAAGGCGTGGAGATAGATTTTTTCGGCACCGCGCTGGGCGGCCATTTCTAGCATGGCGTTGATATGGTCTTCATGGCTGTGAACGCCGCCAGGAGAGAGCAGGCCCATGATGTGCACGGCCTTGCCTGTGCTCTGAGCTTTGTCGATGGCGTCGCAGTAAACCGGGTTGGTGAAAAAGTCGCCGTCGATAATGGCTTTGTTGATGCGAGTGAAGTTTTGGTAAACCACCCGCCCAGCACCTAAGGTCATGTGCCCTACTTCTGAATTGCCCATCTGGCCCTCTGGCAGACCCACTTCCATACCGGATGTGTGGATCAATGTCTTGGGACGCTCTTGCCACAGTGCCTGCCAGACCGGTGCGTCGGCGTTGCTGATGGCGTTGTGGGTGGTGATATCACTGTAGCCGAAGCCGTCGAGAATCAGGAGTATTAGGGGTTTGCGCTGTTCAGTCATGGGCTGTGTCTTCTAGGCTGTCTTTTAAGGTTATATGTAGAGTTTATATGCAGAGTCTCGGCTGATTTTAAAGCTCCGCGCGGCTTTTGACTATGCTCGCGCGGAAACATCCGCAGGTTATTCTGCCCTTTATTCGGCTCTTCAGTTTATTCTGTTTCTAGTTCTTCCCAGCGCTGGTAACAGTGATTGAGCTGCTCCTGCACTGTGGTGAGGTTCTTTTCAATAGCGGCAGTCACTGAGCGCTCGGCTTGGTAGAAGTCGGGCTGATTGATTTGCTCAGAGATGGCTGCAATTTCAGCTTCCAGACGTTCTATTTCCGCTGGCAGCTTGTCTAGTTCTCGCTGTACCTTATAGGAGCGCTTTTTAACCGTGGCGTCGGTTTTACTCGAGGCTTTGCTTGCTGTTGCGGAGGCTTTTCCCGTGCTGGGAGTTAGCTCAGCTTTGCGCTGACGCAGCCAGTCATCGTAGCCACCTATATATTGGTTGATCACCGCGTTGCCTTCAAAGACCAATGTGCTGGTGACTACATTGTTCAAGAAAGAGCGATCGTGACTCACTAGCAGTACCGTGCCCTTGTAGTCGATGAGTAATTCTTCCAGCAGATCCAGCGTGTCTATGTCCAGATCGTTGGTGGGTTCATCCAGTACCAGAATATTGGAGGGTTGGGTGAACAGTTTGGCCAGCAACAGTCGATTGCGCTCACCGCCGGAAAGGGCGCTAACGGGCTGCCGGCAGCGGTCCGGGCTAAAGAGAAAATCCTGTAAATAGCTGATAACGTGTCGCGATTTGCCGCCAACTTCAAGCATATCGCGGCCGCCAGAGACATTGTCCTGTACGGTTTTAGTCTCGTCTAGGGCTGCACGATACTGATCAAAGTAGGCGATATTGAGATTGGTGCCGGTTTTGATCTTGCCCTGCTGGGGCTCTAATTGGCCCAGCAAAAGCTTCAATAAGGTGGTCTTGCCGACGCCATTGCGACCAATCAGGCCGACTTTGTCGCCGCGCTGAATCAGTGTAGAGAAGGATTTAACCACGGCATTGCCGTCATCAAAGGCGAAGCTGATATCGTTGGCTTCGGCAACAATCTTGCCGGATTTTTCCGCCTGTTGAATATCCATCTTGGCGGTGCCCACCTGTTTGCGGCGGGCGGCGTGCTCGACGCGTAAGGCTTCCAAGGCGCGAACTCGGCCTTCATTGCGGGTGCGGCGGGCTTTAATGCCCTGACGAATCCACACTTCTTCTTGAGAGAGGCGTTTGTCGAATAGTGCATTGTGGCGATCTTCAGTTTCCAGCATGTCTTTTTTACGCTGAATATAAGTGGCGTAATTACAGTTGAATTCTGCCAACTGGCCGCGATCAATTTCTACAAAGCGGGTGGCCAGGTTGTCCATAAAGCGACGGTCGTGACTGATAAATAACAGTGCCCCTTCCCACTTCAGCAAGAATGCCTCGACCCATTGAATGGCGTCGATATCCAGGTGGTTGGTGGGCTCATCGAGCAGCAGCAGGTCGGGTTTGCAGACCAGTGCTCGGGCCAATAGTACGCGGCGCTTGTAACCTCCGGAGAGGCTGGAGATATCCACATCGGGATTGAGCTCCATGGTGGTGACTATGGCTTCGACGCGCTGATTGATATCCCAGCCGTCGACGCGTTCTAGTTCAGCCTGAACCTCTTCCAGCTCGTTCATCACCTTGTCGCTGGGATTTGAACCTAGCTGCAGGATCAGATGGTGATAGCGAGCGGCGAGCTTGCCCTCTTCTCCGAGACCTTCGGCGATGACGTCAAAGACAGAGCCGGTGGCGTCGTGGGGCACCGACTGTTCCAACTGGGCAATTTTGACGCCGGCGGCACGCTTCAGCACACCTTCGTCGGCAGTTACCTGACCGGTAAGGATTTTTAACAGGGTCGATTTGCCAGCGCCGTTTCGGCCGATCAGGCAGATGCGTTCACCGGGTTCGATAACCAGGTTGATACGGTCAATCAGTGGCGGCTGACCGTAGCTGAGATAGATGTCTTGCAGTGTGACAAGTGGCATAGGGTTTTTTAATAGTCCATTTTTAAGAAGTGCGTCCGGCACCCAGCGGTTTGGCAATCAGTATCAGTTTCGGCAGCAGGGTCATGGAGCCAAGCAGCGCCGCGGTCATTGCCAGACCGGTTAGCAGACCAAAGTAGATCGAGGGGATAAAGTTAGACAGTGCGAGAATCGAAAATCCAACAATAATGGTAATCGCGGTGTAAAACAGCGCCAAACCAATACTGGCATGGGCTCTGTGCATGGCGGCAACATAGTCGCCGTCGACGCTAAATTCGCGCTGAAATCTGGTGATGTAGTGAATCGCATGGTCGACGCCAATACCTACGGTAATGGCGGCGATGGTAATGGTCATCATATCCAGTGGTATGCCAGTCCAGCCCATACCACCGAGGACAATGCCCGCAGCTAGGAAGTTCGGCACTATAGCGATCACTGAGATTTTTGCCGAGCGGAACAGCACTAAAAACATCAGCATAATGCCGACGAAGACTGCGCCTAAAGTGAGGATCTGGGATTTGTAGAGGCTCTGGAGCATGTTGTTGTAAAGCACCAGTAGGCCAGTGAAGCGAATATCTTCAGAGGCTATACCCACTTCGTTGACGGCATAGTCGCGGATTTTTTCCAGTAGGTCGGCGCGACGCAGCAGGCCCTCGGTTTCCATTGCGCGCAACTGGATGCGTGTCTCGTCTATATCTTCGATGAGATAGGGGGCGACCATCTGGTTGTAGATTTCAGGGCCGAAGCTTTTGCGCATAAAGGCGATTTCAAAATCATTCAGTTTGTGGCCGCTGAGATCGCTGGCCACATCATAGATCTGCACCAGTGAGCTGACTTTGCCCACTTCTGGCAAAGATTCGATATAGGCCTGCAACTTGGCCAAATCCGCTAGGCCGGTTGAGGTAAACCAATAAGTGTCTTTAAGCTGATTGCTGTCGCCGCTGTCAGCTTCTGTGCCGAATGCATCGCCACCGAAGGCGTCGTCGCCAAACGGGTCGTCGCCGTAGTCGTCAGTTGCTGCTTCTACACTGGCGAAAGCGTCATCGCCAAAGGCATCGTCACTGTACTCACTAAATTCAGCATCAAAAGCATTGTTCTGCTCAGGCTCGGCAAAGGTTGGCGCCTGCAGAATAATATCCATGGGCGTAGTGCCGCCCAAAGAGGCATCGATAATCTCCATACCCTGATAGATTTCGGTGTTGCTGCGGAAATAATCGATAAAGCGATTTTCCACTTCCAGGCGGGTAATGCCGATCACTGAAAGAACACCTAGGCCCAGAGCAATCAGTATAACTGCGCCTCCATGACGTTCGGTAAAGCCGGAAAACACGGCAGTGATGGCGGCGGAGTTGTCGTTGCCGCCACTGTTTTTGCCCTTGCCCAGCAGCATCATGCCGGCGGGGATAATAATAAAGGCGATCAACAGGGCCAGTGAAATACCCATGGTCATCATCCAGCCAAAATCTATTACAGGCCGAATATTACTCACTACCAGGGAGAGGAAAGCCACCATAGTGGTGAGCACCGTGTAGAGGCAGGGCTTGGCCATGGAGGTAACGGTGGCAGTAACCAGCTGTTCTTGGCTGGCATCTGGCTGATCCCGATGCAGTTCCCGATAGCGCACAATTAGATGCATGGTCAGGGCCAGGGTAATAATCAGCAACAGTGCGACAAAGTTGGATGAGATAACGGTTAAGCGCCAGTCGATCCAGCTCAGAAAGCCGAGAATAATAATCAGGCAGATAGCACAGGTGCTGAGGGGCAGAACCACCCAGCGTAGCTGACGGAAAATTACTGCCAGAGTGACAATCACAAAGATCAAAATACCGATGCCAAAGGTGGCCAAATCACTTTTGATAAAGTCGACCATATCCGCGGTAATCATGTCCGGGCCACCGAGGAAAACGGTGGCGCGGTCACGGTAGCCATTCATGAGGTTGCGAACATCGGCGACCAGCTGATGTGACTGCGCAGCCTTGGCGGTGCGGTAGTCGAGAAATTCTAGGCTGACGCGGTCCAGTTCAAGTTGCTGTGCAGTGCTTAGGCCTTGTGTGGATTTGATTAAGCGCAGAGCATCACGAGCGCTCACCAGGTCGAGATATTTTTGGTCCAGCTCAAGGGTGGCGAGCATGCCGGTGGTCTGGCCATCGGCACTTAGAATAAGGTTTTTATAGATCGGGCTATTGAGAAATTCCTCGCGCGCCAACTGGCGATCAACGCCGGGGGAGAGCAGGGTGTTGAGTTCATTTTTCAGGTCGGCAACGCCAATCTTGGGGCTGTAGAGCAGGGGCACGTCGAGCAGTGAGAGCATGCTCTCGACACCTTCAATAGCGGCTAATTCGTCACGCAGGGAGGAAAGCAGTAAGAGGTTCTCTTGATCAAACAGATCGCCCTCTTTTGGCGAAAAGGTCACGATCAGAAAATTATCGCTGCCGTAGCGCTGCACCACTTCGCGGAAATAATTCAGGTCGTCATCATGTTCCAGGGTCAGGGAATCTGCCGAGGCATCAAGCTTAAAATTGGGCAGACCAAAAGCCATGGCCACAGTCAGCAACAGTACGGCGAAAGTAGCGCCCAGAGGGTGGCGCAGTACGGTCTTTTGGTAGAAATTAAGCAGTGTTGTAGACATGATTATTATAGTCCCGGCGCAGTGGTCTTCAGATGCCGCGTATTATGCGATGTTGGCGGCTAATATCATAGCGTAGCCGGGGATTAACTCGCTGGGGTGACGGCTCGATGCTGTTAATACTCGATGATGGGACTCGTTGCTCTGGTCTAAAGTTAAGCTAGACCAAAACAGTTGCTGCAACAGATTTAAGGGCGGGGATAAAACTAAATGATCACAATTGTATTAGTTGTCAGCACCGTCGTCGCCATTGCGGTGGTGATTCACTATGAGATTCTCTTTCAGCTGACCAACCTGATGCCACGGCTAAAGATACGTCATCGCTTTCGCATTGTACTCGGTGTTCTCGGCGCACTGATTGCCCATGTTATTGAGATATGGGTGTTTGCGGTGGCCTATTATCTGATGCACCACGCTGAGGGTTGGGGCGAACTGAGTGGCGCTTTTTCTGGCAGTTTGATGGACTGCCTGTACTTTTCTTTCACCACCTTTACCACTCTGGGTTTTGGGGATATTGCCCCGATGGGAGATATTCGCTACCTCACCGGCATTGAATCTCTAACCGGATTGGTGCTGATTACCTGGACCGCCTCATTTCTCTATGTTGAGATGCGCAAGTTTTGGGATGCTTAGCTTCTAAGGATTGTCTGATGATCTTAAGGGATAGCAGCGCTAGAATAGACTTATTCAAGACCGCCCCTCCACAGACTCTAAAAATAGCGAACAGACCATGAAAGCAGTGCTTCTCGATTGCAACAGTCTCGGCCCCGACGATCTCGACCTCAGTGCCCTCATGGCTCTGCCGGTGGACTGGACGATTTATCCTGAGACCTCTGACCGCGAAGTTTGCGAGCGTATTGTCGACGCGGATATTGTCCTGACCAACAAGGTGCCGATCAATGCACTGAGCCTGTCTCAGGCTCCTCGATTAAAAATAATTTCGGTTATGGCCACCGGCACCAATGCGATTGACCTACAGGCTGCCGCCCAACATCAGGTGGCGGTGTGCAATGCGGTGAAGTATGGCACTGGCTCGGTGGTGCAACATGTCTGGGCGCTGATTCTGGCGCTTACTACCAAGCTCGCTGACTATCAGCGTGCAGCAGTGGACGGCACCTGGCAGCACAGTTCACAGTTTTGCCTGCTGAATTTTCCGGTGGAGGAGTTGCAAAGCAAGGTGCTGGGTATAGTGGGTGCCGGTGAGTTGGGCCGCGGCGTGGCGAAGGTGGCTGAGGCTTTTGGGCTTGAGGTGATTTATGCGGCACTGCCGGGGCGCCAATATGCAGATCAGCAGCGTGTCGACTTTGAGGCGTTTTTAAGTCGCGCTGACATTGTCAGTCTGCACTGCCCCCTCACTGCCGAGACCACCAATCTGATCGATGAAGTCGAGTTAGCCCTGATGAAGCCCTCGGCAGTTTTGATCAATACTGCTCGGGGCGGCATGGTCAATGAGGCCGCCCTTAAGCGGGCGCTGTTGAATGGCGCTATCGCTGGGGCTGGAATCGATGTGCTGACCAATGAGCCGCCGCGGGAAGGTAATCCGCTGCTGGACGAGACTATTCCCAATCTGATAGTGACTCCTCACTGTGCCTGGGTGGCACGCCAATCAAGGCAGAGGTTGGTGGCTCAGACGGTTGAGAATGTGCGCGCGTTTTTGCAGGAGGAGCCCTTGCCGCGCGCAGTTGTGCCTTGAGCTCTCGTTTGAGTTCAAACTCTAGCCTTTAAAACCTTCTTCGAGTTTCTTCTCTACCAGAATATTCTTCAGCTTTGCATACTGTGGCACGCCGTTTTTATAGGGCGGGTAATCCTCGCCAATCATCAGTGGCTGAAAATACTCCCGAGCTTTCTCGGTGATACCAAAACCATCTTTAGTGATAAACGAGCGGGGCATTTTCTTTTCAACGTTGGCAATCTTGCTGAGGGGGGCTTCGCCCAGTGACCAGCTGTATTTCTTGCCGGCTCCCCGCTCGATAGTAACCATGATTCCGGCCTTGCCTTCGAGGGCTTTTTCAACAGCACCCTTACCTACGGCATAGGCCTGTTCGACATCGGTTTTCGAGGCAATGTGGCGTGCCGAGCGCTGCAGATAATCGGCTAAGGCATAGTGATATTTGTGACCGAGGCTGTTTTTAACCATGCTGGCTAGAGTCTGCGCCACACCGCCAAGCTGCTGGTGACCGAAGGCATCTTTGTGCAATGAGCCAGAAATCAGCGCCCCGTCTGCATACTTGGCGCCCTCTGAGGCGACAACCACACAATAGCCTTTGTCTTTTACCGTGGCATCAACCTTGGCAATAAACTGGTCCCGGGAAAAAGGGATTTCTGGGAAGATAATAATGTGCGGTGGGTCACCGGCTTCTTCTGCGGCCAAGCCACCGGAGGCGGCAATCCAGCCAGCGTGGCGACCCATGACTTCAAGAATAAATATCTTGGTTGAGGATGCACACATGGAGGCGATATCGAGACTCGCTTCTTTGGTGGAGACGGCAACATATTTGGCCACTGAGCCAAACCCGGGAGAGCAGTCGGTGAGAGGTAAGTCGTTGTCTATGGTTTTGGGAATGTGTATTGCTTGCAGTGGGTAGTTCATGCGGGCCGCGATCTGTGACACTTTGAGGCAAGTATCCGCTGAGTCGCCGCCGCCGTTGTAAAAGAAGTAGCCAATATTGTGCGCTTTAAACACTTCCACCAGACGCTCATATTCTGAGCTGTCTTCATTGTGGTCGCGCATTTTGTAGCGGCAGGAGCCAAAAGCGCCACCGGGGGTGTGCTTCAGTGACGCCACCGCGGTGGGTGTTTCTTTGCTGGTGTCGATAAGGTTTTCGTGGAGGGCACCGAGGATGCCATTTTGACCAGCGTATAAGGTGCCGATCTTGTCCTTGTTGGCGCGGCAGGCTTCAATAACACCGGCGGCAGAGGCATTAATCACCGAAGTGACGCCTCCAGATTGTGCATAAAACGCATTTCTTTTGGCCATGTAACTCTCTCTTCCCTGTAGTCCCTTGTGGAGGCGCTATGGTAAAGGTTTCCCGCGCCATCAGGAAGCGTCAACTAGCGGGTGAAGGCCTTAAATAATGAAAATTCGATTACGCCATAACTTGGATTGCGCGGGCTGTGATGAGGTTGATAAGTATATTCCACTCGGGTCGCGGCGCTGAGATCGCCCAATTTAAACTGATAGAGTAATTCTAGCTGTTGTTCCCGGCCCTTTGGCTGCAGGTCAAAGTTGATGGTTTCATAGGTAACTTGGCGATCAATGGTGCGGCCGCTGGCCAGTTGCAGACTGCCCTGACCGCTCTGCACGCGGAGGGGTTGGTGCAGGCTTATGCTGAGGCGATCATCTGTCTGCCAGTCCGGCGAGCTGTTTAGCCCTAGAGACCAAGAATTACTGTTGATGGATTTGTCGAGATTTAATAGGCCTCTGCTTCCTAGTAGAGAATTTTCTGTCAGGCCACTTTGAGTGGTGCCCAGATAAACCGCGAAGATTCCCTGCCATGTGGCATTAAACTGCACATGGCCATTGAGGCCAAAAAATTCTGTGCCGCTGTTGTTTAGCTGGCCCAGGTTCTGGCCCAAGTTGGCGCCGAGCAAGCTGTCGTCTTCACTGATAAAACCACGCTGGAAATTGATGCTAAAAGCCGGTGACCAGAGTGCGTATTCCAGCAGGCTGCCATGGCTGTTGTTTTCGTTGCGGCCGGTTAAAAGGTTGCCAGCGGCAGAGTGCTTAAATTGAGAGCCTTCAAATATGCCTACCCTAAATTTGCCCAAGCCCAAATCCATTGCGCCGCCACTGCTCCAGCCATTGCGAGCAAAGTTTAGCCAGGGCGCGGCAAAACTACTGTCGCCACTGTTGAGGTCCGGCGTGACAGTGGCGTCGGCATAGACGCCAAAGAACCAGCCGGGGTTGGCGTTGATACCCATAAAGCGCTCTACAGTGTTTCGGTCATTGCCGTAGGCGTTTGGCTGCGGGCCAAATTGCAGGGCCAGATAGTCGGACTGTAACCCTGAGTCTTGGCGATCAACTAGATTGCTGCTTTTACCTAGCTGTAAGCGCACGCCACTGCTGAGTTGCTGCTCATGATGCTGCAGCCGGCTGGCTGCTGAGAGGGGTTGAGATTGCTGCACTAACTGACTGGCATCACGCAAAAAGGGAAAGCCCTGTTGATCAAACAGCGCCATGTTGTGGCCTTGCAGGGCACTGACCAAGCTGCTGCCGAGACCTGCGCCAGACACACTAATAGTATTTGCACCTATATCGCTGAGCTGGCTATTTAAGTTGTTGCCGCTGGCAACTCCCAGGGCGCCCACAGGTCGAGTCGCTGCATCCAGATCCAATAAACCCTGCCCGTAAATACTGCTGTCGCTATAGATTCCGATCTTATTGGCAGTAGTCAGCAGACGCGCGACCAGCTCGTGATTGCCGACAGTGGGAAACATCTGTTTTAACAGTGCCAGAGAGCCACTGACTACAGGGGCGGCAAAGGAAGTGCCGATAGCGCCAGCATAATAGTGTGCACCCACTTCGGTATCAGGCTCTGGTGATGTTGGCCCCCAAATGCGCTCGTGGGCTTCCACATTGCCGTTGCCATTGCCATCACCACCGCCCGGTGCGACCAGACAGTAGTCGGCGGCAACACCGCAGCGGTTGGAGTAAAAGGCGATTTCACCTTCGTCGTCGACGGCGGCCACTGCCAGCATATGATCTTTTAACTCGGGAAATAGGTAGGGTAGCCCGGGCATAAGTTCTGGGGAGTCGGCGTTCACAGTGTTGCCCTGATCATCTGTGTCGTTCCAGGCATTGCCTGCCGAAAAAACAAAGATTGAGCGCTGGCCACGGGATTTATTTTGCTGTGCCAGAGCATCAATGGCGAGGCCGAATGCTGACTCCACCTGAGTCGCTGTGTAAGAAGTGACCACCCCCGAAAAGCCAAAGCTCAGATTGATGATATCCACTTGATCGGCCATGGTGGTGAAGCGATTGGCAAAGTAGTTGTCATCGGAATAATTGATCTGCTCGACTTCCAGAGGGTCATAGGGTCCGCTGCCGGAGCCCAGAGGTATCTCATAGGCCAAGATGCTGGCGTCAAATGCCACGCCGTGCATATTGAGACCGCTACCGACATCAAATCCATCTTTGTTGGCGGCAATAACACCGGCAACCAGAGTGCCGTGGCCAATTGCATCGTCGCTTCTTGGATTGCCGCTGCTGTAGTCGCTGCCGGCATACTCGACCTTGTTTTCGTTGCCCTGAGCAAATTCAATATGCTCTTCATAGACCCCAGAATCGACTACGCCAACCGTGACTCCTGAACCAGTGGCCCCACGAGCATAGGCGCTGGATGCGTTGATCATCGCCAAGGCGCCCATGGCGTCGTACTCTTCGGTTTCGAATTCAGTGGCGCTTTCGTTTAGATTGCTCGGGTCTTGGATTTGATCTGCAAAGCTATCCCAGGGCGGCTTGCTGTTGTCCTGATTGCTTGTTGGAGGGGGAACAGTGATCCCTGTATTCGCGGGTTTTTGCCCGCCACCACCGCCACCGCATCCACAAAGCGTGACAACAAGTCCGAGAGCCAGGATTGCAGAAAGATTAGTCGGCAAGCGTTTACTCCACAAATAAAGGTTATTTTTGGTGGTCAATACGTTTATTTTTAGA
>Ga0075467_10004104_pt1 | contig 10903 bp, 7 predicted proteins | sample DEB08_DNA_9_FD_75067 | JGI IMG/M metagenome (GOLD analysis project Ga0075467, IMG submission 75067) | Aqueous microbial communities from the Delaware River and Bay under freshwater to marine salinity gradient to study organic matter... | ecosystem: Environmental > Aquatic > Marine > Coastal ...
GCCGGCATATTGGAGGTCGCGGCCATTGCCAGTGACCGGGCCGTCGGCGCGCTCCGGAGCCAGTTCGACGTCAATGTGATGGGCAGTTTTATCGGCACGCAGGTGGCGGTCCGGGCGATGCGGCAATCCGGTGGCGGCTCGATCGTCAACATGTCCTCGGTTGCGGGCATTGTCCGATTTCGGGGTAGCGCCAGCTACGCGGCATCAAAGGGCGCCGTAAAGCTGTTCAGCAAGTCCGTGGCGCTGGAAGTCGCGGCCGACAATATCCGCGTCAACACCGTGCATCCCGGCATCATCCGGACCAACATGCAGGATCAGGGCGCGGATGCCAATTCGGAAAATTATGCTGCCATCGAGGCGGCCATTCCGGCCGGGAGGCTGGGCGAGCCGAGGGACATTGCCAATTGCGTCCTGTTCCTCGCGTCGGATGAATCGACCTATGTGACCGGTGCAGAATTCGTGGTCGATGGCGGCTATACGGCTCAGTAAATTCCAGCGCGGCCAAATCTTCTGGCGCCTGGCTCCGGCAATGGAAGCGAAGAGCCATCTGGCCATGGCATTCAGGCCACCATCCGTTCGACGAACCAGTAGGTGGCGATGATTCCGATGCCATAGGCCATGCTTGTCTTGGCAGGCTGCAACCAATGGCCGCGCAATTCCCGGAGGCTGTGCAACACCGCGAGAGCCACGGCGACGATCACCAGCTGTCCGATCTCGACGCCCAGGTTGAACGTCAGCAGGGCCAGCGGCACGTCCCCTTCCGGCAACCCGATTTCGGCCAGCGCGCCGGCAAAGCCGAAGCCGTGCAGCAGGCCGAACAGAAAGGCCACGATCCAGGGGAATTGTCCCGAAAGCCGGATGTCATCGGGCCTCGACTTGACGACCTCGACCGCGAGAAAGATGATCGAGAGCGCAATCACCGCTTCCACCGGCTGCGATGGCAGCGACAGCCAGCCGAGCGTCGTTCCGACCAGCGTGAAACTGTGGGCAATGGTGAAGGCGGTGACGGTCTTTGCGACCAGCCAGCCACCCTTGAGCAGCAGCACCAATGCCAGCACGAAAAACAGATGGTCGAAACCCAGCAATATATGCTCGATTCCAAGGATCGTGTAGGTGGCCGCGACATTGGAGATGACCGAAGGCCTGGCCAGCGCGGCAACCGGCTGGTCCGGTGTCAGTCGCAATGTCTGCATGGCGCTGTCGAGCGGGGCAATGCGAACCAGCGCATCGGTGGTCGACAGTTCCAGACCCTTCAGGCCGATTGATTGTCCTTGCACCGACCCGTCGCAGCGCAGGGCGAGGCGCGTCAGAATATTGCTGCCGGAATATTCTCGCTGGCGTTCGCCCTCGACCACGCAATTTTCCGGCATCATGATCTCGCCGCTCTGGCCGAGGCGCGAATTGGCCGACGCCTTCCACAGCAGCGACCATTGACCGGGTGATTGTTCCGTCATTTCTACATAGGCCGGGCGCAGTTCGTCGGCGCGGGCGCTGGCCGGAAACAGGGCGAGCCCGAGGCAGATCCACAGCAGTGCGGACCACCGGCTCATGGCCGACCAGCCACCGTGATTGCATATTGCGACCGGTAGCGGGAAAGCGCCTTTTCTTTCTGCTCGGCTCGCTGGGCGGCAGACCAATCATTGACAACCCGTTGCCGGACATCATTCAGGGTCGCCTTTTTCCCGGGTTGTCTGGCGGTGATCCTGACCGCATGCACCCCGAACCCCGAAGTGACTGGACCGCCCCACTTGCCGGGTTCGAGCCGCTCCATCTGGCCTGCAAAGCGATCGCCGAATCTGCGCTCAATTTCTTCAATGCTGGCCCCTTCAAGACGGGCAGGCAGGGAAATGGTGCTTGCATTGGCGGCCGGATTTTCGCCATCGTTCAGCTGATCAATCCAGTCGCCGGCCTGGGCCGCGCTGACCTGGCCCAGATAGACTTGCTGGAAATCATAGAGCGGCGACAGGGCATAGGCGCCGGGATGCTGGTCCATCCATTGCTGCAGCATGGCGTCGGTCGGGGCGAGATCCTCCGTATTTTCCCCGTCGACAAAGCGCATCTTGGTGAAGAGCCGGCGCCGGATGACCGGATCATTCTTGTCCAGCCCCAGCCGGAGCGCCTCCCGATAGTAAATTTCCTCGGCAACCTCCTGATCGATCAGGCCGTCGAGTTCCGCGCGCGTCGGTGCGCGACGGAAATTCCGTACCCAGTCCGTGGTCAGCCGGTCGATGTCCGTTTCATCGATGCTGATCGCATAGTCTGCCGGATCCCGCCCGGTGCCGGTAGCCCAGAAAAAAGCAAAAATCAGCAATGCACCACCGAGAAAGTGGACCAGCGGTTCTCTGATAAATTTACGCAACATAATCCTGCAACCCATCATGGTCGGACGCGGCCTGCCGGATGATCAGGGCAAGCATCCCGCGACCGGTCCCGTAGCGGCGGTGGAGTGGAACCTAGGCGGCCTTCGGCGTATACCAGATCGGCGAGCTATAGGCCCGTTCCTGCTGAATCTTGATCACCTCGTCGGGCAGGGTCAAACGGAATTTGAGCGCATCATAGACCGGCCAGGTCGGGGTTGGAATCTCCAGCACCCTGACATAATAAAATGCGTTCTGCGAAGCGTCGAAATCGGGATCCTGCCAGAAGGTGACGAGCTCCGGTGCGCCGGTCGCATTGTCCCAGGTACCCTTGGTCAGGTCCACCGTATTGGGCACCGGAGTCAGCTTGCCACTGGCCCCGAGCTTGCGCCTTTCGCTATCGCTCCAGCTGACATTGTAGATTTTTTCCTGGCTCTTGCCCGTCGCATCGACCCAGCCCTTGATCACCTGGATCCGGTCGAGACTGGCGCTTTCCGGGTCCATCAGCGCGCTGATCAGGAATTTCGGTGCCTTGCCGTCCCCGCCGCTCAGGTCCCCGCCCATCGGCACGCCCTTGGTATAGCCGGCCTTCACCAGATCGGCCATGTCGTCGGCGGTGAAATCAAAGCCGCCAAAGAAGCGGACCTGCATCCGGGGCCCGGTCGTCGCATAGACCTCGCGGCGCATCATCGCATCGAAAATGGCTTCGCGCGTGTTGCTGGTCGCCCAGACGGCGGCATAGCCGCTGGACAGATAATGCCAGCCGAACCGGCCTTCGCGGGTGCCGAGATTTTGCGGTTCCAACGCGCGATTGTGGTTGGTCGGTTCGTTGCCGCTATGCTTGCCGAAGAAATTATTCTCGTCGGCGGTTGCCAGAGACGTATGGCTGTCGGTCGAACCGATCATGCCGAACTTGAACGGGTTGGCGCCCACGGCAAGCGTCAGTTCCAGACCACGTTTCAGCGCTTCGCGCACATAGCTGCCGGCATAGCTTTCCGGCGGCATGTCCTTGGTGCAGCTCAGATTGCACTTGTCCCAGCCCGCAACGCCGAAATCGGCAAATTCATCATTGGGCGAAAGAAACGGATGGGCTTCGCTGTCGCCCTTGATCTGGGTGACCTCGACGATCGGCTCGCGCAGCGCCCGGGTTTTAACGTAAGCCGCGTCAATCGGACTGCCGTCATATTTGTTCATCGCGAACATCCGGCCGTTCGAGACATTGCTGTTGTGCGGGATCGCGAGCACCTTGCCGCCGGTCTTTTTCTCATAGGCTTCCATATAGCCCCAGAGCTTTTCCGGGTCCTGCGATCCCAGAGCGCCGAACGGGATGGTATTACCCATTTTGGTCGGACCGTCGCGGAACATGACCACCCGGTGGAGATTGTCGCCATCCGGCATCGGCGTATATTCGAAGCCCATGAAGGCAGTGAACTTGCCGGGCTCATTATATTGATCCACGGTCTTGCCATGTTTTGTCCACAGGTCGGTCGTGCGTTCCCTGGTTTCTTCCGGGTCTGTCAGCGATTCCGGCAATGTCCCCCTGGCGGCGCCGTCGATCAGCTCGGCCGTTACCTGCAAGGAACCTTCATCGCTCTCGTTCATCATATCGTGCCAGCGAAGCAGGAATTTATTGGTCAGCAAGGCGATGCGCGGTGCTTCCATGATGGCCTTGGTCGCGCCCATCGCGTCGCTATGGTCGGCAATCACCAGAAAATCGAGCGGGCGCGACAGCTTCGCCTTGGCGCCCTTGGTGGCGGTGACTTCTTCGCCGCGGGCGAATCTCAGCGCCGCTTCGGCGTCCAGCCGGTTGCCGAAACCAAAGGCATCAATGCTGTTGTCGGTGTGGAGATGGGTGTCGCCCCAGAACACCTGCTCGGGATATTCGGTATCGACAACCTCGGCCTTTTTGCTGTCAGTGTCCTGATTTTCCGAACAGGCCGAAATGGCCAAGGCAGCCGTGCAGACTGCCAACATCATTGCCTTGCGCATAGTGGATCTCCCATCCCAATGACCGGAAACTATTCCTTTCGGGGATTCGGCGCAATAGGCAGCTGATTTGGCCAGCCTGTCGTAGCGTCAGCCGAACCAGCGACTCAGCAGGCCGCGTTCCCGCAGGATGGCTTTGGCCGCATTATGGCCCGGCGCGCCGGTTACGCCGCCGCCCGGATGGGTCCCCGAGCCGCACATGTAGAGACCCTTTATCGGCCCCTTGTAATTGGCGGCACCGATTACGGGCCGTGCCGCCCACAGCTGGTCGAGGGACATGCGGCCATGGAATATGTCGCCGCCCACCAGGCCGAATTTGCGTTCCAGATGCCATGGCGACAGCGCCATCTGGCCAAGGATCAGCTTGCGGAAGCCCGGGGCATGATGTTCCACGACGCCCAGAATCGATGCCACCGCCGCCTCGCGTTCCTGTTCCCAGCATCGCCCGTCCGGCAGGTGCGGCGCAAATTGCTGGCAGAACAGGCTGGCGACATGCTGGCCGGCGGGGGCGAGGCTGTCGTCAACCAGACTGGGGATGAGCATTTCCACAACCGGCTCGCGTGACCAGCCAGACTGGCGCGCGTCCTGATAGGCGCGGTCCATATAATCCAGGGACGGCGCCATGATGATGCCCGATTTCAGATGATCTCCATTTCCCGGCAGGTCGGTGAAATCGGGCAGGCCGTCGAGCGCCAGATTCATCCGGAAGCTGCCGGACCCGCATTGATAGTCCGCCATCATGCTGCGGAAATCCGCGGGCAGATCGGCAGGATCGATCAATCGGTCAAAGAGCAGCTTCGGACCGATATTGGCGATGATCTTCGGCGCATAAATCTGCTCTCCCGCAGCAGTGCCTATGCCGGTGGCGACGCCATTCTCGACGAGCAGTTTTTCGACCGGCGTTCCGAGGCTGATTCCAACTCCCGCTTCCCGGCAGGCATCGGCCATCAGTTCCGTAATCCGGCCCATGCCGCCGATCACATGGCCCCACTGGCCGTGCTTGCCGTTGACCTCGCCAAAGACGTGATGGAGCAGGACATAGGCGCTGCCTGGCGTATCCGGACTTGCATAATTGCCGACAATGGCATCGAAACCGAAAGCCGCCTTGACCGGCGCGCTTTCAAACCACTGGTCGAGCAGCTCGCGGGCGCTGAGTGTGAACAGCTTGACGATTTCATGCTGTTCGAGCGCTGACAGCCGAGCGAATCGGCGGGCGGTTCTTATGCCGGCCAGCATGGCAAAGGCCCCGTCACCGGCATTGGGCGGAATTTCCAGCGCCAGTTCGCGCAATATTGCCGCCGCCGACTCCAGCATCGCATAATAGTCCGGCAGGCGGGCCGCGTCGGCTGGGGAGAATCGCGCAAATTCCTGCTGCGTCGCTTCCAGGGACCCGCCGACGAGCAGATATTCGCCCTTGCCCAGCGGCAGGAAATTGCTTCTGGGGCGCTCGACCACGCGATAGCCGCGTGCCACCAGGCCCATGTCCGCGATGATCTTCGGCTGGAGCAGCGAGACCGTGTAACTGGCGGTGCTGTTGCGGAAGCCGGGGTGGAATTCTTCGGTCACGGCCGCACCGCCGATCACATCGCGCGCTTCCAATATCCTTACCTTCAACCCGGCGCGCGCCAGATAATAAGCACAGACCAGTCCGTTGTGGCCGCCGCCGATGATCAATGCGTCCGGTGAATCTGTCTGCATAAGTTCGGGGCCTAACGGCGCTCAGGGATGTCAGCAACCACCAAGTGCTGGAATCACTGCTTCCGGTCGGTGGTGAAGCGGGCTGGCAAACGGATTTGTGCAAATCGGAAGGGGATGATAGGTGCGGTGGCATTCGTATCAGATAAGGAAGAATTTGGATGAGAAACTTGTTGCTTACCGCCGCCTCTGCCCTGGCGCTGACCACGGTCGCCTTTGCGCCTGCAAGCCAGGCCCAGACCAGTGAAGCTGTCGCACCGGCCACCGAGGCCCTCCACGAGCGGCTGGCCGCATTTTTCAACGAATATGACGAGCAGGAACTCGCCCATTCCCCGATTTCCAAGGCCTATCGCGGCGTTAGGGATGTGGATTATGGCAAGTGGGACGACCCGAGCGATGCCGCTGAAGTCGCGCAATATCAGCGGGGGCAGGTGGCGCTGGCCAGGATGGAAGCCGAGTTTGACCAGGGTCAGCTGAACGAAGCCGACCAGCTCAGCTACCGCCTGTTTCAGGCACGTGCCGAACGGTCTGAGAAGGCATTCCCGTTCCGTCGCAACTCCTATATTTTTGACCAGATGAACGGCGCGCAAAGCCAGATTCCGGCATTCCTGATCAATATTCACCGGGTAGCGAGCAAGGCGGATGCCGAAGCCTATGTCAGCCGTCTTGCCGCCGCCGGTCCGCTGATCGACACGCTGGTTGGACAGTCGGCAGAGCGCGCGGATGACGGGATTATCGTCCCCGACTGGGTGTTTCCCTATGTCATCGCCGATGCGAAAAATGTGATCAGCGGCGCGCCGTTCGGGGATGGCGAGGATTCCCCGATCTATGCCGATCTGAAAAAGAAGGTCGCCGATCTTGATATTCCCGATGCGGAAAAGGCTGATCTTGTCGCGCGCGGCGCGGCGGCGATGGTCGACAGCCTGATGCCCGCCTACGAGAAGCTGATCTCCGAAATGGAGCGGCAACAGGCGATGGCGGTCGACGGTGACGGCATCTGGCGCTTCAAGGATGGAGCGGCTTATTATGCCGAGCGTCTGCAGAATTACACGACGACCGACCTCAGCGCGGACGAGATTCACCAGATCGGCCTCGACAATGTCGAGCGGATCCATGGGCTGATGCGCAAGATCATGGCGGACGTCGGTTTTGAAGGCAGTCTGCAGGATTTCTTCCAGCATTTGCGTGCCAGTGATGAATTTTACTATGACACGCGGGAAGCCTATCTGGCCGATGTCGACAGCAAACTGGCGGCGATGACGGCCAAATTGCCTGAATTTTTCAACACTTTGCCGAAAGCGCCTCTGGTCATCAAGCCAGTCGAGGCATTTCGCGAAAAATCGGCCGGCAAGGCCTTTTACAATGGCCCCGCACCCGATGGTTCGCGCCCCGGTACCTATTATGTAAACCTCTATAATCTGCGCAGCATGTCGAAGACGGAGCTGGAAGCGCTGGCCTATCATGAGGGCCTGCCCGGCCACCATCTGCAAAGAACCATCCAGACCGAACTCGGGGATTTGCCGCCATTCCGGAGATTTGGCGGATGGACCGCCTATACCGAAGGATGGGGTCTCTATTCGGAAGAGCTCGGCAAGGATATGGGCTTCTATCAGGATCCCTATAGCGACTTTGGCCGGCTCGGCATGGAATTGTGGCGCGCCTGCCGCCTGGTGGTCGACACCGGCATCCATGACAAGCGCTGGAGCCGCGAAGAGGCGATTCAATATCTGACCGACAATACGCCCAATCCACCAGGCGATATCCGCAAGGCGATCGAGCGTTATATCGTCTATCCGGGGCAGGCGACGGCCTATATGATCGGCAAGCTGAAGATGCTCGAGCTCCGGGGTCGGGCACAGGAAGCGCTGGGCGACAAGTTCAGCATGGGCGATTTTCATGACGTGGTCCTGAAAAGCGGTCCGGTGCCGCTCGACATTCTCGAAGAGCGGGTCGACGCCTGGATCGCTGCTGACAAATGACGGCAAAGACTTGCATTTGTCCTCAAATGTCAAGCGTATCCGCCGAATTTGTCGTTTCTGTCCAATGATTCTGATGTAATTCAGGTGATAGGGGTTTTGCGACCCGAAGAGCTCTTGCCATCCCAATCAGATGGCGACAGGGTTCTTTTCCTTTTCGGCCTGACTATTAATTTAGTCAGGCCATTTTTTTGTCTTTGTTTTTCAGCTATAAAGGCGCATCCATAAACAATCTGAACCTGGAGGGGGGACAGATTAGGGGGTCGTGCTTTGGTTAGTTTGAGATATTTTGCGCCTGCAGAAGATGTCCGGGACCTGGTCTCGGTCTATTATCTGTTCGAAGTGGATCAGCCGCGCTTTGCCGACAACGAGCGGGCTGCGATTGCCCAGATGCGCTTTCTGCTGGAAGGCAGCGCGGTCATCGGATTTGCCGATGGCAGCAGCTTTTCGGCCAAGGATGCGATGCTCCAGGGGCCGTCGACCGGAGCGATGCATTTTGACGTCGCCGGACCGTTCCGGATGTTCGGCGTCGGCATATTGCCCTCTGGCTGGGCCATTTCCACCCGGAAGTCAGCCGTGGATTATACCGACCGGGCGGTGCCCGCGAGTGAGGTCTTCACCCGGGAAATCGACAAGAATCTGGAATATCTGCGCAGCTGCGAGAGTCCCGAGGAGATGGTCGCCTGGGCGGACAAGATCTATCGTTCGCTGAAACTGCGCCTGAAGCCGGAAACGGTCGCCTTCACCAGGATGGTGGACGAGTGGCTGTCGTCGGAGCCGTCGCCGCCGGTCAGCAGCCTGATGGAGCGGTCCCGGCAAAGCTCGCGGCAGGTGCTGCGAACCGTGAACAAGCTCTATGGCATGCCGCCGAAATATCTGGCGCGCAAATATCGGGCGCTGCGGGCGGCGCGGGCCTATGCCGAGCATAATGAGGAAGAGCTGCTCGAGCTGGTCGATGCCTTTTACGACCAGTCGCACATGATCCGGGAGGTGAAATTCTTTGCCGGCGTGACCCCGACCCAGCTCCGTGTGGGCGAGGGCGAGACTGCCCGGCTGATCGACCAGCGCGCGGATCTGAAGGGCAAGATTCCGCCATTGATTTCCGACACCTGACTGGAAGAACTGGAAGCATGTTCGTGGCTTTTGCCTCTGCAGAAAACCGCCGCTGTGCTTGCAATGTTGGATAAATGAGACTAAATCAGTCTTGTTTATAAATTCACCGCCAGCGATTCGAGAAATATGCGCCTTTCCAACCTTGCCGACTATGCCGTTGTCCTGATGTCCGCCGCCGCGCGCCATTGTGGTGCGGCGTTGCTGGCCGAGGGAAAGCTCAACGCGACCAAGCTGTCGCAGGAAACCGGCGTGCCGCTGCCGACGGCGAAGAAACTGGTCAGCCGCCTGACCGCGGCCGGCCTGTTCGAATCGACGCGCGGTATCGGTGGCGGCATAAGGCTCGCCCGGCCGCCATCATCGATCAGCCTCGCCGATATTGTCGAGGCGGTCGAAGGGCCGCTGGCGATCACCAGCTGCACCATCGATGGCAATCATGACTGCGTGCTGGAGACCGGCTGCACGGTCAAGCCGCACTGGGGCGTGGTCAACCGCACTATCCGCCAGGCGCTGGATGATGTCAGCCTGGCCAGTCTGTCGGATATGCCTTCAACACATATGGGTCACCGTCCGCCTCGGCTGCAGTCGAGAGACGGTGACAGCGGGCGGAGCGCCTCGACTGCGCTCGACACGAACGGAATAATGGCGGGATAATGCTATGAGTGAATCAGTGAAAACATCCGACTATGATGCCGACCGCAAGGAAATGAATGCCGAGGCGCAGCAAGCCGTCGACAAGGCGTCGACCTATGAATTCGGCTGGTCGTCCGACATCGAGCAGGATTTTGCCCCCAAGGGCCTGAACGAGGACACGGTGCGCTTCATTTCCGACAAGAAGGGCGAGCCCGAGTGGATGCTCGAGTGGCGGCTGAAGGCTTTTCGCCAGTGGGAAAAGATGGAATCGCCCGACTGGGCCAAGCTCGACATTCCAATGATCGATTATCAGGACGCTTATTATTACGCCGAGCCCAAGCCGAAGGAAAAGCTGGGTTCGCTCGACGAGGTCGATCCCGAAATCCTGCGCGTCTACGAGAAGCTGGGCATTCCGATCGAGGAGCAGAAGGTGCTCGCCGGCGTCGAGGGCGCGCGCAAGGTCGCGGTCGACGCGGTATTCGACAGCGTCTCGGTGGCGACCACCTTCCGCAAGGAACTGGAAGACGCGGGCGTCATTTTCCGGTCGATTTCGGAAGCCATCAAGCAATATCCTGACCTGGTCCGGAAATATCTTGGCAAGGTCGTGCCGATGCACGACAATTATTTCGCCACGCTCAATTGCGCCGTGTTCAGCGACGGCACCTTTGTCTACATCCCCAAGGGCGTCCGCTGCCCGATGGAGCTCAGCACCTATTTCCGGATCAACGCCGAAAATACCGGCCAGTTCGAGCGCACGCTGATCATCGCCGAGGAAGGGTCCTATGTGTCCTATCTCGAGGGCTGCACCGCGCCGATGCGCGACGAGAACCAGCTGCACGCCGCGGTCGTCGAACTGGTCGCGATGGATGATGCCGAGATCAAATATTCGACCGTCCAGAACTGGTATCCCGGCGACGAGAACGGCAAGGGCGGCATCTATAATTTCGTCACCAAGCGCGGTCTGTGCCAGGGCAGGAACAGCAAGATCAGCTGGACCCAGGTCGAGACCGGCAGCGCGGTGACCTGGAAATATCCGAGCTGCGTGCTGAACGGCGAGGGCAGCGTTGGCGAATTCTACTCGGTGGCGCTGACCAACAATTACCAGCAGGCCGATACCGGCACCAAGATGATCCACAATGGCAAGAA
>Ga0075467_10004105_pt1 | contig 10902 bp, 11 predicted proteins | sample DEB08_DNA_9_FD_75067 | JGI IMG/M metagenome (GOLD analysis project Ga0075467, IMG submission 75067) | Aqueous microbial communities from the Delaware River and Bay under freshwater to marine salinity gradient to study organic matter... | ecosystem: Environmental > Aquatic > Marine > Coastal ...
ACCACTTCAAGCTGGTTATTCAGGCGGTTTCGCTCCATTATGTATTGGATCCCATTATGCAGTTCGTACTCGGGCTCTAAAAGAAATTGGAGGTCTAGGACCCGAATTAGCTGAAGACCACTCTACCACACTGATGATGAATGGACATGGTTGGCGGGGAATTCATGCCAATGATGCTATTGCAAGTGGTGAAGGCCCTCAAACAATTGCTGATTGTATTACACAAGAATTCCAATGGTCAAGAAGTTTAATGGTAGTGCTACTAACCGAAATGCCAAAATATTATAGAAAATTACCGCCAAAAATCCTCTTTCAATTCCTATTTTCAGAATTATGGTATCCTCTTTTTGGAGTACTCATGTTATTTGGTCATTTATTACCTATAATTGCTGTTTTTTCACATAAACCGTGGGTGGCAGTGAGCTACTTGGATTATATTACATATTCAATACCAATAAGTTTTTCTATTTTGGCTATCGTTTGGTTTATAAAAAAAAATGGTTGGATGAGGCCATACTATAGTCCTGTGGTTTCGTGGGAAATGATTTTATTCACGATTATTCGTTGGCCTTGGGCATTATATGGATCAATCATGGGAGTTGTCACGGTTTTAACAAAAAAACAAGTTAACTTCAAAGTGACCCCCAAAGGAGTTATGGCTAGGCCTTCTATGAAGTGGTCTATCTTGTGTCCGTATATGGCAATAATTCTGATTTCCTTTTTACCAGGAATTATTGTAAAGGATGCAGGTGATGCCAATGGGTATTATCTTTTTTTAATTATGAACATTTTAATTTATACGATTGTATTATTTAGTATTATAATTATTCACAAAAATGAATCAGTCAAGCAAAGCACAAAAGAATCAAAATAGGTTTTTAAGGCAATTGGTATTGATAGCCTTGTTCATCGTATTTCCAGTAATTATGATTTACTACAATGGGAACCATGCTCTAAAAGGTGTTTTATGGAAAGGAACCGAAGAACAAACAGCGTTTCAAAAAGAATTAACTACTGACACCATTAAAAAACTAAAATCAATTGAATTTGGTATTTATGATCCTGAAAACCATTTTTCGTCTGATTCTATTTTTCACATGCAACAAATCTTTATTTCCTGGGTCAACTATGACAGGAACAAATTATTAGCCTTGGCTTTGTCTTTAAAGAAGAGGAATATTCGTCCCTTTATTAACATTGAACCTTGGCCACTAGATGAAAGAAAGGATGAACTACTATCGGATATTCTACAAAGTAAGTACGATTCTATTTTAGATGAACTATGTGTTGTTCTGAATAAAGTGGAGAGTAAACTGTATATTTCTTGGGGACATGAAATGGATCAAGACCTTATTAGTAGATACCCATGGTCTGCTTCTGAACCGGAAAAATATATTAATTCCTATCGTTATGTTGTGGATTACTTAAATAAGCAAGTTAAGAATGAAATTAGCTGGGTTTGGTCACCTGTTGTAAAGAAGGGTTGTAAGCAATATTGGCCTGGGACTGAATATGCTGATTTCATCGGTATGCCTATATACAGTTTTCCAGATTGGGACAAGAGTTATTATGGCTATATCCGTGATTTTTCAACCACTTTCAATGAGAAATACAATATTATAAAATCGCTTGACAAACCAGTAATCATAACAGAAATGGGAGTCACAGGAAGTTTTGACTTTCAAGAATTCTGGTTACGGGATGCTTTCATTAAAATGCAGGAAATTAAAGCTCTGGAGGGAGTAACTTTTTTTTATGCAAAAGATACTCCCGGTGCTTGGGGAGAACATTTTGGAACACCAGACTGGAGATGTAATGAGGAAATGCTCAGGGCTTATGTAAACTGGTTTAAAAATAACAGATGATTTTTTATTCCATGAAATTAATTAAATAGTGATCAAACTTAGAACGTATGACAAAAAGAAAATTACTAGAATTAAATTTCGGGCAACCATTTAGCTATCTTTAATTCTGAATAAAATGTAAAGCGGCTTTGTTGATAGTCACCACACAGATTGCTTTGTTAATTTGTATGGATTTTTTTTATCTTCGAAAACGAGTAAAAAAGCAGAAAGCACCATTTGCGTAAAAAATAAAAAAACAATTTATCCATAATTCAACCTTGACTTCAGCCTATGAAAAAAGCAAAAAAGTTCTTCATCAGGAGTAAAAAAACCGTTAAAGTACTCGTGTTTATTTACTTTTTCTCCTTTAGTTTTAGTGGAGAAGCGCAAGTAAATTGGACAAACGATGGGGATTCTTATTACAAATTAGAGAAAAACCAATTGCTTACTTATACCCTCCCCAACCACGATGCGAAGACAGTAATTACGAAAGAACAACTAACGCCGGCAGGAGAATCAGAACCAATAAAAGTCTCACACTTTTCATTTTCATCAGATCAGGAAAAAATCCTCTTGTTTACCAATACTAAGAGGGTTTGGAGGCTTAATACCAAGGGAGATTATTGGGTTTATAATTTTAAAACAAATGAGCTAACACAAATCGGTAAAACCCTACCTTCATCCTCCTTAATGTTTGCAAAATTTTCTCCAGATGGAAATTCGATAGCCTATGTTTCTGAAAACAATTTATATAGTGAAGATTACGCAAGCGGCATCATCAAACCCTTAACTAACAACGGTACAGTTTCCTTAATAAACGGAACGTTTGATTGGGCCTACGAAGAAGAATTTGCCTGTAGAGATGGTTTTCGTTGGAGTCCGGACAGCAAATCTATTGCCTATTGGCAAATAGATGCTAGCGAGATTAAAAAGTTTTATATGATAAATAATACAGACTCCATATATTCCCAATTAGTCCCTCTAGAATATCCTAAGGTAGGTGAAAAACCTTCAGCTTGCAGAGTTGGAGTAGTGAAACTATCAGATACCAAAACAACGTGGATGAATGTTCCTGGTGACGCCTCTCAAAATTACATAGTGAGAATGGAGTTCATTCCAACTAGCAACAATCTTTTAATTCAGCAATTAAACAGAAAGCAAAATAACAGTAAACTATATATTGCTGATGCCGTAAAAGGAAGTACAACTAGTATCCATGAAGAATCCGACGAGGCTTGGGTTGATCTTTTTCAACTGGGTAATCCGTATGCAATTGATTACACTAATAATTTCAGCTTTCTAGATGAAAACAAAAGCGTTCTTTGGGCTTCGGAAAAAGATGGATGGAGACACTTATATCAAGTTTCCTTAGAAGGGAAACCGGAGGTTTTAATCACCAAAGGCAACTACGACGTTATCGATTTAAAACACATCAATTCAAAAGAAGGATATGTGTATTATCTTGCTTCACCAGATAATGCCACGCAAAAGTATTTGTATAAAACGAAGTTAAACGGAAAAGGGAAGCATAAATTAGTAAGTCCGAAGAGCTTAATAGGAAGTCACGATTATTCTTTTTCTTCTAATGGTAATTATGCTCAACATACTTTTTCAAATCATTTTACCCCGAGATCTAAAGAGTTTATTAGCGTTGCCAATCACAAGGCATTAACCGAAGAAGAAAGTATCGTTAAGAATTTGAAAAAACTAGAAGAAAAGGCAACAGTAGAGTTCTTCACTATAACAACTTCAGATAATGTTGAAATGGACGGATGGATGGTGAAACCGGCAAATTTTGATCCTAATAAAAAATATCCTGTGGTGTTTTATGTGTATACCGAGCCGGCTGGCACAACTGTAACTGACTCCTATGGTGCAGGCCGAAATAGATTATATGCAGGTAATATGCCAGAAGATGGTTATATCTACATTTCCTTAGATAATAGAGGAACTCCAGCTCCAAAAGGACGTGAGTGGAGAAAGTCCATTTACAGAAAAATTGGGGTGATTAATATTAACGATCAGGCGATGGCTGCCAAAGAAATTTTAAAATGGGGTTTTGTAGATTCAGAACGAATCGCAGTTTGGGGCTGGAGTGGTGGCGGATCTGCTACTTTAAATTTAATGTTTCGATATCCTGAGATTTATAAAACTGGGATTGCCGTTGCGGCTGTTGCCAATCAATTAACTTATGATAACATATACCAAGAGCGCTTTATGGGCTTGCCCCAAGAAAATATGGAAGATTTTGTTGAAGGTTCTCCAATTACCTATGCTAAAAATTTAGAAGGAAATTTACTTTTTATTCATGGAACCGGAGATGATAATGTCCATTATCAAAATGTTGATCTTTTAATAAATGAATTGGTAAAACACAATAAGCAATTTCAAGTCATGCCTTACCCAAACAGGTCTCATGGAATGCGCGAGGGAGAGGGAACTTTTAAACATTTGTCCACATTGTATACCAACTATTTAAAACTTCATTGCCCTCCGGGAGGTAGATAAGGTTTAGAGACGCCAAAAGTAGTTTGGCTGCAAAGGCAATAAGCGCGACAATTCTTATACAAATCATGTATCCCCCATTTAGAGCAAAAAAATAAAAACACGAAAAATGAAAGCCTCAATACGCAGAAGATATGGTTCACCGGACCAGATAAAAATTGAGGATATTGAAAAACCAATTCCAAAGGATGATGAGGTATTAATTAAGGTTCACGCTACTACGGTCAACAGAACAGATTGTGCAAACCTTACCGCAAAGCCTTTTCTTATGAGGTTTTTCTTAGGATTCTTTAAACCAAGAAAAATAATATTAGGGACCGATTTTGCAGGCGAGGTAATAACAACTGGAAAAAACATCAAGTCATTTACTATTGGGGATAAAGTATTTGGTTTTATCGACCTAGGTTGTGAATCGCAAGCTGAATATACTACAACAACAGTAGAAGATTTATTTCATATTCCGGAAAAGCTAGATTATAAAGAAGCAGCTGCAAGTTTGGAAGGGGCTAATTATGCCTATACTTTTATTCATAAAGTACATATTCAATCTGGACAAAAAATTCTAATAAATGGCGCAACTGGTGGGATTGGTTCAGCTCTCCTGCAATTTGTAAGGCAATATGATGTCAAAATTACAGCAACCTGTAATACTAAGAACATCGAGCTAATACGGTCTTTAGGTGCCGACAAAATTTACGATTACACCAAAGAAGACTTTACAGATGACAAAGATACGTATGACTTTATTTTTGATGCCGTAGGTAAAAGTACATTTGGAAAATGTAAACCGTTATTAAAAGAAAAAGGAATATATATCTCTTCAGAATTAGGCCCTTATTCACAAAACATTTTTTATCCCTTATTGACTTCAACGTTAAGTAGAAAAGTAATATTTCCTTTACCATATAGCAAGCAGAAAACAATACCTTATATTAGTAATCTTTTGAAGAAAGGAAAGTTCAAGCCTGTGATAGACCGAGAATATTCTTTAGAAGATATATCCGAAGCATACAAATATGTGCTTACAGAAGAGAAAACGGGGAATGTAATAATCAATGTATAAATATAGTCATGTCCAACTAAGACGTTAGACCGCTTTGCTATTAGATATGAGATACTAGACTTAAATTTAAATGTTTAAACATCGAACATACCCACTTATATCAGAGTCCATCTTTCTTAATACACGGCAGAAGCTAATTATTTTTTACAAATCTTTCAATAGGTGTAATAATTTAAGATTTAAACCACTAACTAAAAACAGGCAATATTGAGTAGCGATTTTTATCAAACATCTATTCTACCCTTTTCGGGGATAATTATCAAATTGTGCAGGGCGTATACCAATTCACAAGAGGATTTTGAAGATTATTTTCAGGAGGTATGCCTGCAAATTTGGAGGAGTAAAGATAACTTTCGTGAAGAATCACAATGGAGTACTTGGGTGTACCGAATTTCACTAAACGTTTGTTTGACCTTACTTAAGAAAAAGAAAAGTAAGGGTCATCATTTTGTATCTGATTCTTTGACAGCTGAAGAAACTGAAGACAACGATGCTTTTTCAGACGAATCTCTGAATCTACTTTATGATGCTATTAGACAACTATCAGAAATTGATAGAGCGATTATTACGCTTTATTTAGAAGAAAAACCTTATCAGGAAATGGCTGAAATTATTGGTACAAATCCAAATAATATTGGTGTACGCGTTAAAAGAATTAAAACAAGATTAAAAAAAATATTAGATGGAAAAATCTATTGAAGATATTTGGAAAGAGGGTTTTCTTAAAAGTGATGCATTAGTAGCACCTAAAGTAAACAACCTATACAGCCAAAAATCAATTCATATCATTGATAAATTTAAAAGAATGTTTAAAATAAATTTGATTGCAATTGTTGCATTCTCGTTTATCTTTTTAATTATAACATATTTTAATGGAATGTTTATAACGGGCATTATTTTTTTCGCAGTCCTTAGCGTGCTTGTTATTATAAATAAGAGGTTATTGAATGATTTAGAGAAAATAGATAAGGGAGCAAGCAGCTATGAATACTTAAAGACATTTAATGACTGGATAAAAAAGCAGGTATCTATCAATGAGAGATTCTCAAGGTTTATGTACCCAATTATATTTTTATCGATAATTATTGGCTGGTGGTTTATAGATGCAGAGGGTATTCCTTTAGGTGAAAGACTGGTCGGTGAAGTACTTTATGGTTTTCCTGATACGTTCTTGATACAAGGAATCCCTCTAATAGCTATTATTGTGATAATTCTGATTGTAGGTTTGTTAGCTCTTTTTGGTAGAAGAATTTACCGCTGGGACCTTAACATAGTTTACGGCAGGGTATTTAAAAAATTAGAAGAATTAATGGCCGATATAGAAGAGTTGAAAAAATAAACACTACCTAAACACCTGAATTTATAAGCTTTTCAACTTTTTATTAAAAAAAATAAGTTTTACCTGTAATAATTATTGTTCTCAGCCACTAACCAAGAAAACAATAAAAATCATGACATTAAAAAATGCAACTAACTTTTTTGAAAGCTTAGTATCTGAGACGAGCAAAAAACCTGAGATAAAGGTTTACCAAGAATTTATTCAAATTATCACCGGTTTAGAAAAAAAAGATTTATCAGAAAGTGAAATTCTAGCTATAGAAACGGAACTCAATAGTTTGAACTTAAAATCAAATCCTGAGAACAGAAAAAAATACTTTAAGAAAGTACTTAGTAAATTTGAAAAATATTTAAAAGACACATTTTCCCTAACGGCCAAAGGATATTACACTAAACTATATGCCGGTTTAGGATTATCATTCGGCTTACTATTTGGAGTCGCTATTTTCTCAAATTTCGAACGCTCTCTTGGTATTTCTTTAGGTTTAATTGGAGGAATGGTAGTGGGTTCACTTATTGGCCGTGACAAAGATGCTCAGGCTAAAGCTGCTGGAAAAATGCTCTAATACCTCGGCAAGCACCTTCGCCTGCGAAACTAACAACACTATGCTCTTCAATACCAAACGGCTAAATAAAATTTGGCCTAGACGCTTACGATCACAATTTTACGAACTTCAAAACAATAATAATTACAATGCTTTTAATAATACTAGCAATTACTAGTGCACTTTCACAAAATCTTTCTGATGCATGGCATGGGAATGCAAAAAATCCAGATGATAAAGAAATTGTATTTGAAAACATCAAAACTAATATAGGAATGGCAAGAACATTAACGCCCTCAAAAAGAAGTGGAAACAAAGATCAGAAGTTCAAAAAGACCACAGAAGCTAAGCAATTAGTAAAATCAAATTGTCATTTTCTACTGAAAAATTGATATCCATAAAGGTACAATTCTGTAAAAATTTATGGTGATTTTAGATAAGTAAAGAAATAATTAGTTCGCAGTTACTAAAAATGTAAAATATACCGTAATTTGTAGTAAATTATTTATTCTAAAAAATAAAAATACAATGAGTGATAGCGGAAACACATTTTTAGGCGTAGTGGTAGGAGCGGCAATAGGAGCGGTTTTAGGAATTCTATATGCTCCGGACAAGGGTATTAATACGCGACAAAGGTTGTCAGATGAGGCTTTACTCGCCAAACACAAATTTGAAGAATCCGCAGCCGAATTAAAAGAAAAAGCAATTACGACGGCAACAGCACAAAAACAAACATTAGATGAACACGTAGAATCTATTGTTTCTAGCGCCAGTTATAAAGCAGACGATATCATTACAGCCTTAGAAAGCAAGCTGAAAGATTTAAAAGAGAAAAATAAAAAATTGCAAAAAAATCAATTAGGTTAATGAGTTTAGGCGAAACGAATAAAAAAGCGATTGATATAAGCGAAAAGTATTTAAACACATCTTACGAATATTATAAGCTAAAAATATTTCAGCAACTAACCATAACGATTAGTATGGTTTTTAAGGCAATACTAATCGGTAGTTTTTTAGCGATTGGTCTGTTTTTTATGGCATTGGGCTTAGCTTTATTTATTGGGGAAGCCTTAGGTAATTATACACAAGGGTTCATTATAGTGGGGTTAATCTTTCTGTTTTTATCATTTATCGCCTTACTCTTAAAAAAGCGCGTAAACGATTTTGTAGTCAGTATTTTATCTGAAAAGTTTTTTAATTAATATGAAGACAGAAAAAACATATAAAAATGCTGCAAGCGTTGAGCGCGATTTAAAAATTTTAGATTTAGAACGTAAAATAGCCTTTGAAGAGATAAAGCTTTTAAAAGAAGATTATAGAGAAAACTTAAAACCTATAAATTGGATTCATTCTGGTCTAAAATATGTAGGTAAATTTACTGGGGTGATGATTATTAAAAAAATATTTAAATAGTAAAAATATAATCCGTAAAAAACACTTTGTGTAAATTATTCAAGTAAGTGACCTTTGGTTGAGCACCTCGAGCTCTATTATTTAGAAAGGCATCTGCGAAAGGGACTGCATTTTTATTTAAGTTTACTCAACCTCGTTGCTAGTTGTTTCGTCTAGTTTTTCGATAAACTTACCATTGTAATTCCACTCCATAAATTCAAAATCCTACTTAAAATTCTTGAAGTTTGTCTTGTAAAGCAGCTATGTTTGGCTTTTAATCGAATATTTCTTCGTTTCATCTAAAAGTAGGAAATAACTTACTCTACATGTAAATCTTTATATATATTTGAACTAGCCCCCTAGCATAAGTAGGCTAAGTTCATGGTAGATTTGGGGTGAAAAAAGGTGAACAATTGTTTGCCTTTTTTTATGCCTATAATTTACTGAAACTTGTAACTTTCAGTTTAGCGCTTTGCTCGTTCGACACATTCTTTTTACCTTCTTCTTGCGCACTAAATACTTTTTCTTTGAGCTTATATAACACTCCATTATAGAATAGATGTCTACCCGAAGGCGTTGCTAATAGCTTCAATTATTATAGCACCTTACTTTTATTCTATCAATCTGTCAAACGCTTTACTGGAATACATCGAATCTGTTCATGCGAAATATTCTAGTCAAAGACTGAATCGAGCACTTAGACCTCTTTTTTACTGAAGTTATTGATTAAAGTCTAATCAATGTTGTTCCAAGCGAAAATGTTTTTCTTTTTAAAAAGAATGGTATTAAGATAATATAGTGCAAGACTCGTTCAATTTAAGGCATAAAAAAACCACAATATCTTTGTTTACAAAGTATTATGGTTTTTAGTTGTACTCGAGGCGGGAATCGAACCCGCACGACCGAAGTCACTGGATTTTGAATCCAGCGCGTCTACCAATTCCGCCACTCGAGCAAATATGGACGGCAAAAATAATAAATTCTTATGAGTAAAAACCTAATTTATTAGAAAACAATTAGTCGTGACCAACTAATACGTAAGACCGCAGGCTATTAGAAATTTGACATAAGACTTAGCACTAAAATAGTTAAAGCGTTGAATATAGCTTTAGTCAAATATTAGATCTGTATTTTTCAAACTAGCACGCACATTTTGAAATAGCAAGGTGTACATTTTCAAAAATCTTGTCAAGGTCGATTTTATAATAACTCTTTTGCTTATCAAGTAGACACGAACCTACGTCGGGGTTAGTGAAACCATACTTTTCTGTGCGTCTTCGACTTCACAAAACGAGATTTCTCAATTTTGTTAGTAAATCTTAATATCATTTTCATAGAAACACTCTTGATTAATTTACATTTGTATCTATCAAAACATGTTAATACAACTTCATACTTATGACCAAGCCCGACCCTAAGATCTTTGCCTGTAAACAAAGTGAATCCCTAGCTAAAGATATTGCTCACTTATTTGGCGTTCCCTTAGGGAATGTTATCACATCACATTATAGCGATGGGGAGTTTCAACCTTCTTTTGAAGAATCAGTTCGTGGGAGTCGCGTTTTTATTATTGGTTCTACCTTTCCAAATAGTGATCACCTTATGGAAATGCTACTAATGTTGGATGCTGCCAAACGATCATCGGCTAGGCATATAACCGCTGTACTACCATATTTTGGCTGGGCACGACAAGATCGTAAAGACAAACCTCGTGTGCCAATTGCTGCAAAATTAGTGCAAAAATGCTGGAAACCGCTGGAGCGACTCGTGTCATCACTATGGATTTACACGCCGACCAAATTCAAGGCTTTTTCGAAAAACCTGTCGACCATTTATTTGCATCAACAGTCTTCTTGCCATACCTACGAAAATTAAATTTAGACAATCTTACAATTGCTTCACCTGATATGGGTGGTTCCAAAAGAGCATATGCTTATTCTAAAGCCATGGAAAGTGATGTTGTTATCTGCTACAAGCAGCGCGAGAAGGCAAATATTATCTCGCATATGGAACTCATCGGGGATGTTAATGGGAAAAATGTCGTGCTCGTTGATGATATGGTCGATACTGCTGGAACCTTAACGAAAGCTGCCGACCTAATGATGGAACGCGGTGCGTTGAGTGTTCGTGCTATTTGTACACATCCAATCCTTTCAGGCGATGCATATGAGAAACTTGAAAACTCTAAACTCGAAGAACTAATTGTAACCGACTC
>Ga0075467_10004107_pt1 | contig 10901 bp, 8 predicted proteins | sample DEB08_DNA_9_FD_75067 | JGI IMG/M metagenome (GOLD analysis project Ga0075467, IMG submission 75067) | Aqueous microbial communities from the Delaware River and Bay under freshwater to marine salinity gradient to study organic matter... | ecosystem: Environmental > Aquatic > Marine > Coastal ...
AGTGATTTCTTTTATTTAAAAGGTAGTGTTGACGCCATTTTGAATAGATTAGGTATTTCTCGTGCTAGAACTTCTCCAATAAAAAATGATGTGTTTAATGAAGGTTTAAGCCTAGGACTTGGAAAGACTAAATTGGTAGATTTCGGTATCGTAAAAAAATCCATTTTAAAAACATTTGGAATATCGCAAGACGTTATGTATGCCGATTTTAATTGGGATAATATACTTGAAGTTGCAAAACGCAATACTATCAAATTTACTGATATTCCAAAATACCCTGAAGTAAGACGTGATTTTGCCTTATTGTTGGATGAAGCTATAACCTTTGAATCTATTCATAGTATCGCCAAGCAAACAGAAAAGCAATTGCTTAAAAACGTGAATTTATTTGATGTTTACGAAGGCAAGAACCTTCCTAAAGGAAAAAAGAGTTATGCAGTCAGTTTTACATTACAAGACGAACACAAAACTCTTACTGATAAACAGATTGATAAAATTATGAATAAACTTCAAGCTAATTTTGAAAAACAACTTGGCGCTGAATTAAGGTAGATTTATATATTAGAATCGAATAAAACTTGCCAAATTCCATTTTCATTCTGTTGCCAGATTAATATGTATTTCCCGTTATAACTGCCTTTACATTGACCCATTTCATATACTATAGACCCTGTAACTGGCTCAACTATAATTGGTTCAAGGCTTAATTGATATTGAGGATTATTCATGTACTCATACTCTTTAACCAAATCATTCCTTCCAGTTAGCAAACGACCTCTATTGTAATACATCGTGTTTTCAGAATACATAGTTTCAATCAATGATTTAGCATCGTGAGCATTGCACAACCTCATCCATTGAGCTCTTTGTTTATCAATATCCTCTAAATTAACTTTAGATTTGTCAGTTTCCATAATGAATTCCAATTCTCGTTTGCCTCCATTATTGGTAGTATTCCAAATTATAAGATGCTTAGCCAATACATCATCTTTATTTATAAAACTTCCTATTTCATAATCATAACTATCGTTTGCTTGAATTCTTTTGGTTGTTGAAACACTTTTAACTACAAAATCAACTTTTGGAACAAGCTCTAAAATTGCTTCTCTATTTGCTAAATCAACACCGTTTTCAGAAAGCACCATCGCATTTTCAGTATATAAACTTGATAACAATTCAAGGTTTTTGGTGTTTATAGCTTGCATCCATTTTTGGTTCTTCCAAATTGAATCAGAAGTTACTGGAAATGACTCTTGGTTTTTTATTTCTTGATCAGCTTCCCTTTTTGAAGATTGATTACAACTTAAAAAAAGCAATAAACATACTAGAGCACTAATGATTTGACTTCTCATCTTTATAAGTTAGTTTTTAATCTTATTATACTTTTTCATGAGTTCCAATACCTTATTAATTGGCAATGATTCAACGTTATGACCATCGCGTCCAGTCATCGTTTCAGCAGCAAAAAGCGAATTTAAAATAGCTTCTTCAGTAGATTCTATGGTTGCTAAAAACAAAGGTGACATATCATCATTCCTTACTTCTTTTTTCTCATTAAACATTGAGTCGCTTTGGTAAGGAATTAGGTTTTCTTTTGCGGTAGAAAGCGCTATTACATAATCACCACTTCCATTAGAAGCGATGCCTCCTGTTTTTGCTAGTCCTAACATTGCGCGTTTTGCAAGACGTTCTAGATTTCTTGCATTTAATGGTGCATCAGTAATGACAACAATCATGCATGAACCATCTGCATCATTTAAAATTTTATCACGATAAGGATATTTTTGCAGCTCTTTAGCTATTGGCACACCATTAATTTCAAGCACACCGCCAAAATTTGTTTGTACCAATACACCAACGGTGTAACCACCTAAAGTTTCAGGAAGTACTCGAGAAGACGTTCCGATGCCTCCTTTATAACCAAAACATATAGTTCCAGTTCCAGCTCCTACATTACCCTCTTTTACTATACCATTTTTAGCATTTGCAATAGCATTTAAAACGTGCTGCTCTTTAACATGACGACCTCTTATATCGTTTAACCAGCCATCATTTGTTTCGCCTACAACTGAATTTACTGAACTTACATTTGCATTTTCATCTTGTGCCAAAGTATAGCTAATTAAGGCTTCAGTAGCAGCTGCGATACTTAACGTATTTGTTAAAATAATTGGTGTTTCTATATTCCCTAGTTCTTTAACCTGACTATAACCAGCTAGTTTTCCAAAACCATTACCAATATAGATTGCTGCTGGTATTTTATTTTGAAATATATTGCCTTGATGTGGCACTATCGCAGTAACTCCTGTTCGAATTTTATCACCTTCAATAATAGTTTCATGACCAACAGTAACGCCTTCGACATCAGTAATAGCATTAAGTTTCCCTGGTTTTAAAACACCTATTTCTATTCCATAATCTCGTGTTCTCATAGTTTGTGAAAATGTATTAATAGTAGTTGTAGCTAATATTAGTAAAAGAATTTGCTTATACATGCTATGCGCAATTTGAATTATTAATATTAATTAAGACTTATCTCTTTGGTTTTTATTCCTCCTTTATCAGATTGAATAGTGAGCTTTGCTTTTGCATTTGGTCCATTCAGTTTTATACTATAAACCAGTTGTCTCTTGCTCTCTGCTGATGCATCATCACTACCTCTTGAACCATCAATATGACCTAAGTCTGTTCTGCTTTTTCCAGAAATAAGTGCTGCATTTTCAAGTTCTAAAATAGCTCTTACAGGCTGATATAGCTCCGCATCAATTGCTCTTTGCGTAATATTAGTTGGTAAATAGCCAATATTTTGGATTTCAGCAGAAAGCCTTATTACTTTGTTTTTTTCTACTGAATTAACTTTTATATCATTAATATTTAAAAGTGGACTTGTTTCTGCTAACCATAACATCCACTCAACATATTTTTCAACTTCAGTCTTAAGAAACTTTGTTGGTGGATTTTGGAAAGTGAATTTATTATTCCAACCTCCAACTTCAACTGATTCAAAATCAGGATGTTTTACAGATTTCCAATCAATAAATCCTTTTCCATTTAAGTTTTCGTCATTCCATCTAAGCTCATCATATTCAGATACATCTCCATTATCATCATAATCTTTAACAAAACCTCCCCAAAATTCTGGAACATAGGCAACTACTCCAAAATCCCAATAAGACCAACTAATTAAAGTCCCATGACGATGTAGTCGAGGATTACTATAACTTGGAATTACACGTTGATTAGTTGTTGTATTATACATGTTTGACAACTCCATTATCAATCTTTGATCAGACATATTAAAGTTGTCCCAGTTTGTCGTAGATGGTAGTCGAAACAAAAACCCTCCTGAAGTATGTCCATGAAAAACACCTGTAATATTCTTATGCGCACTTATAAACTGAATAGTTGCTCTGGTTTCAGGTTCAGAAAGTGGATATGATCCAGCACCTTTTTGTTCAAATTCAAGTCCCCAATTTCTTGGAAAATTCCGATTCATATCAATCCCTCCAATGCCATCTTCGTTATAAACACCATCTTTATCATCGTCAATACCTTCTGTATAAATATCATAATAAACCTCACCTGATTCACCCAATTCTCTGGGTTCCATGACACGAGGATCTATCTTACTAATCTTAAATTTTCCATTTGAGTTTTTAACTCGCATTTTTGTAATGATTCCGTTACCATCTAGGTCATTACCAGGATCTTCGTCAACTAATCCATCAAAATCTTCATCATAAGGTCTTGGAGTACTTCGCAAAACAGTTGGTGTTAGCAATGCCAAATCTGCGCCATCTGGATTAAATTTTGGTCTGATATATATGACTCTAGTATCTAATAAATTTTTAATCCTATCACTTGTTTCATAATTAGATAATAAATACCAAGCATAATGTAAAGCGACCTCAGCACCTGTTAATTCGCCAGCGTGAATATTTCCATCATAATAATAGGCTGGTTTAGTATTTGAAGCACCAGTTTTTTTGTTAGAAATTTCAAGCATCATCATTGGAGACCCTTTAAGTGTTTCCCCAATAGAATATAAACTTGTAAGATTTGGAAAGGCTTTAGCCCAATTTTCAAGAAGCGAATTTGCTTCGGTTGATGAATGATATTTATCCCATTTAGGATGCATTGCATCTTCATTTTGAGTGAAACATATAGTAGTATTCAGTAGATAAATTAGGGTGAGAAATAAAAAAGTATGTTTCATGTCAGTTAATATTTAAAAGTTAGTTCTATGATTATCTAATGCTTTTTTTGTAAGCTCAACTTGTTCTAGTATGGCATCTAAATCTGTTCTGTTATAAAAATGTCCTTTGTTTATAACAGCATCAATATCTAATGTTGCTTTTATGTCTTGAAGTGGATTAGAATTTAATATTACTAAATTTGCTTTTTTTCCTTCATCAATCGTGGACATTTTTTCTTTTACTCCCAAAAATTCCGCTCCATTAATTGTGGCACTCTGTAAAATCTGTAAAGGCGTAAGACCTGCGTCTTGAAATAACTGTAACTCTTCATGTAACGCCAAAGCTGGATACACAAATGTGTTTAAAGCTGCTGAATCACTTCCTGCAAGAATACGAATTCCTGCTGCCTGAATATAAGGTAATTGTGCTGCGATGAGCTGATACTTTTTTTTCCTATCCTCTTTATCTATTGGCGTATCATTAGCCATTCTATCAATTCGCCATTGGTAGTTGTCTGTAAAGCGTTTGGTTAAGTACTTTAAGTAATCGTCGTTTTCATGATTATTCTCATCTAAATACGCCAATTGTTTTCCTCCAATCAAAGTTGGTGTTACTGAAATGTGTGTCTTAGCTATTTCTTTATAATTTTCAATCGCTAATTCTTGGTTGAAATTATCTGAATAATGTTGATTAGCCTCAGCTTTTGTTATAACTCCAGAAGTTAAATCGGCAACCACTTGTTTCTCATCACTTCCTAAGCGCAATAAATAGCTTGCATGCTCTATACTTGAAAATCCTGAATTTGCTAAGGATTCAATAGTAAGTCCTATTGGCACATGTCCAGACACTAAATACCCTCTTTTGCTTGCCGCTTTTACACTTTCTAAAAACAATAATTCTTCGAGTGTGTTTTCAGTAATTTTTACAAAATCTACTCTGTAATTATCCAATAGGTTGAGCGCAGAATCTAGTTCTTTTGTATTTGAAATTTCAATATCATCTTTCCAAATAGAATTGATACCTTCTAGCTTTCTGCCTGCTGTAAAAATTTGTGGTCCATCTATGGATCCACTATTTATGTCATCTCTCCATTTCAAAACTTGTTCACCTAAATCACTTGCACAATCTCGTACTGTTGTGATTCCATAAGCCAAATAGAGTGCTAACAATGCTTTATTGTCTTCAACAATATCTTTACCTTCAATATGTATGTGCATATCCCATAATCCAGGAATTACAAACTTATTGGCAACATCAATTTGGTTTTCACTTTTGGCGTAAGTTCTATATTCTGAATAACTCCCTATTGCTTTAATTATAGAACTATCTATTAGAATTGCTTTTTGTTTAGAAACGCTTCCATCCTCAACATTAATGATGGTTGCATTAAATAAAAGTAGAGCGTCATCAGAAACGTGTAAAGTTTTCTCTTCTTTTGTTGTACAACCAACTAAAATAAGACTACATAAACCCAGAATATAAATTACGATTCTCATTTGAATAAAATTTATGTTTTAACCTTTTGCAATGCACGTTCAATCATTGCAATTGCTTTATCAATAGTTTGCAGCTTGGTTCTAAAAGACAATATAGCCATCCTAATTACGAATTTTCCATTAATTAAGGTTGAACTTAAAAACACTTCTCCATCCTTATGGAACTCAGTTAAAAGTTTTTCATTAAAAGTGTTTTCGTGGTCATCATTTGTTGGATACCAAAAGTAACTCACTGACAAATCTGGTTCTGGTCCAACTTTAAAACCAATACTGACCAATTGCTCTCTAAAGTATTTGGTTAACAATAATTTTTCTTCAAGGCAAGCAACAAAAGGTTCTATTCCATGTAATTGCAGTGGCAACCATAAGCGTAAGCTTCTAAAATGTTTTGTCAACTCTGGTGACACATCTGCTGGATTAACAGGAGTTTCTTCAGCAACAGCATCTTGCATATAATTGGCTCTTACCATATGTGAATGATAAACGGCTTGCTTATCTTTTACTAAAACAGCTCCAAGTCCATAAGGTAAAAATAAGCCTTTATGAGGATCGACTACTAAGGAATCTGCCATTTCAATGCCTTTAAATTTTTCTTTTTTATCGTCAACCAATATAAAAAAACCTCCATAAGCACCATCTACATGATACCATAAGTTATGTTCTTTTGCAATATTACCTATTTCCTGTAATGGGTCAATCGCTCCTGTATCTGTAGTTCCAGCAGACGCAATAATTAAATAAGGATTTAAGCCATTACGTTTATCAGTTTTAATTTTATTTTGTAAATCTTCAACTATTATTTTGGAATTTGCATCAAGCTCTAAATAATTAATAATTACGTCTTCGAGGCCAATGATCTTTAAAGCCTTTTGAATGCAATGATGTACTTGAGGGCTAAGATAAATGACGCTTTTTTCAATAGCAGCATTTTTTATTTTGTGCTTATCTCTTGCCGCTGTCATTGCAATGAGGTTTGCAATTGAACCTCCTGAGGTTAAATTACCAACTGCAGTTTCTGGAAAACCAAACATATCTTTCATCCAATCTAAAAGCACATGTTCAATAGCTACTCCTCCAGGACATGAGAAATGCATACCAACATATTCATTAGTAACATCTGCCAAAAAGTCCGCTATAGCTGACGTATAAATCCCTCCTCCTGGAATATAACCAATGTGACCACCTGATGCATGCTTAATGCCCTTTGTGGCAATCTCATCAGCATACAATTTTAAAATATCAGCCAACGACTTTTTTTCTTTTGAAAGTTCAAAAGCATTTGTAGTTTCTTTTACAACAGTAAAAGCTTTTGCATCTTCAAGTTCATTTATAAAGCGATTAGCATACTTACTAACTTCATTAATATAGTTGGTTCTTTCTGTTTCGGTAGGTTCTAAGGCTTCTGAAATTTTATGCAGCTCACGTATCTTTTGTATAAGATGACTCATATTGATTAGTTGAAATAAAATGAATTATTATTAGTTCTGTTAAAAGTACAAAATTGAAAGATTTTTCGTATCTTAATAACACTAAATCATTAGTTATGGAATCACATTATACAAGAATATATACAGGAAGCATGGTAATCGTACAGTTTTTAACATTGAAACTTGAAGAGATAGGTATTACTCCTGTTATTAAAGAGCAAAATGAATCAGGTCTTGATCCAAAAATTTATGGTGGTCATTTACTTCAAGAAATTCATGTGCACAATGATGAATTAGACAAAGCTGTTCCTGTTATTCAAAAAACGTTAGCTGAGATGGAAGCATAAAAAAACTCCACTTTCATGGAGTTTAAATATTAAACAGTTACTGCGTACATTTTGTTTCGCAATTCTTTAATTTTTTTATCCTGCATATATTCATCAAACGTTGTATATCTATCAATTACACCATTTGGTGTTAATTCAATCACGCGATTGGCAACTGTTTGTGCAAATTCATGATCATGTGTGGTAAACAAAACTGTTCCTTTAAAATTCTTTAAGGAGTTATTAAATGCTGTTATACTTTCAAGGTCTAAGTGGTTTGTTGGCTCATCTAACATCAATACATTGGCACGTATCATCATCATGCGTGATAACATGCAACGTACTTTTTCACCACCAGATAAGACATCTGAAGTTTTCAAAGCTTCTTCACCACTAAATATCATTTTTCCTAAAAAGCCACGTAAATAAACTTCTTCACGCTCTTCTTCAGTTGTAGCCCATTGACGTAACCAATCTACTAAGGTTAGTTTATTTTTAAAGAAATCACTATTATCCAAAGGTAAATACGATTGAGTTGTTGTAACTCCCCAAGCAAATTTTCCTGAATCTGCTTTTACATTACTATTTAATATGTCATAAAACAGAGTTGTAGCTCTTGAATCTTTCGAGTACAAAACAACTTTATCACCTTTAGCAAGATTAATATCAATATTTTTAAAGACAACTTCTCCATCAATAGAACCAGTTAACCCTTCAGCATTTAATATTTGATCACCAGCTTCTCTTTCGCGTTCAAAAATAATTGCTGGATAACGTCGACTAGAGCGTTTTATATCTGCAATATTTAACTTTTCAATCATCTTTTTTCTACTTGTTGCTTGCTTAGACTTGGCAACGTTGGCAGAGAAACGACGAATAAATTCTTCAAGTTCTTTTTTCTTCTCTTCTGCTTTTTTATTTTGTTGTGCATGCTGTCTTGCTGCTAATTGCGACGACTCATACCAAAATGTATAGTTTCCAGAGAAGTGATTTATTTTACTAAAATCAATATCAGATATATGTGTACAAACTGCGTCTAAAAAGTGTCTATCGTGAGACACCACAATAACGCACTTATCATAATTTGCTAAGAAATTTTCAAGCCAAGAAATAGTTTCGTAATCCAAATCGTTGGTAGGTTCATCCATGATTAACACATCTGGAGATCCAAATAATGCTTGTGCTAATAAAACACGCACCTTTTGTTTACCATCCAAATCTTTCATTAGTGTATAATGAAACTCTTCCTTGATACCTAAATTAGAAAGCATCGCTGCTGCATCACTATCAGCATTCCAACCATTCATTTCTTCAAATTTTACTTGAAGCTCTCCTATTTTATCAGCATTTTCATCAGTATAATCTGCATATAAAGCATCAATTTCAGATTTTAATTTAAATAAGGGCTTGTTTCCCATTATTATGGTTTCCAAAACAGTATGCTCATCATATAAATTATGATCTTGCTCAAGCACAGACATTCGTTTGTTAGGTTCCAAATGCACACGGCCTGAAGTTGGATCTTGCTTACCAGCTAAAATCTTTAAAAAGGTTGATTTTCCAGCGCCATTTGCTCCTATTATTCCATAGCAATTTCCATTATTAAAGGTTGTATTTACCTCGTCAAACAGAATACGTTTTCCAAATTGAACTGATAAGTTAGAAACTGATAACATTATAATTATTTTAAAGTTTTGCAAAAGTAGAAAAAACCATTCACACATCAAATAAAACCGAGGCTTAAAACATTTAACAGCGCATTAACATGGCATTTCATGTTCAAGCCATATTTTTGTATCTAATTCAATATTCCTTAGGTCTAAATTGAAGATAATTATATGAAGAGATTTTTACTAATTTTATTTGCTTTTATATCATTTGTTAGCTGCGACTCGAATAACGATTCAATTTGCAACGAAGCATTTATAGGAGGTGAAATTATTAATCCTATAAATGACTATCTAATTCTTTATGATGATAGCTCTCCAATTGATACTTTATATTTAGATAAGGATAATCGGTTTTCATACCAAATTGGTTCTGTAAGTCCTGGGCTTCATTCGTTTATTCATGGAGGCGAATATCAAGTTATTATTCTAGAACCTAATGATAGTATTATGCTGCGTTTAAACACTTTAGATTTTGATCAATCTTTGGTTTTTACTGGACGTGGTTCTAAGAAAAACAATTACCTCATAAATTTATACAATACTTTAGATAATGAAGATCAAACTATTTATGAGATTTCAAAATTGCCACCATTGGAGTTTCTGAAAATTATTGATTCATTAAAACAAGAAAAAGTAAGTAAACTAACTATTTTTAATACCAAATACGAAAGTTCTGATTTGTTTAATAAAGTAGCTCTTTCTAACATTGATTATAGTTATTATACACACAAAGAATTATATCCTTTTAGATATTTCTCTAGAGATGAATTAAAAAATAGATCACTTAGTTTGCCAACAAATTTTTATGATTACAGATCTAAAATTGATTATAATGATGATGTTTTAAAAGATTTTTATCCTTATTATAATTTTCTTTTTCCTCATTTTAATAATTTGTCTTTGGATCGTTATTTTGAATTAACCAAAGATTCTGTTTTTGACAGGAACTCCATAGTTTATAATTTAAATAAACTCGATTTAATGGAAAAGATGGTTGAACATAAAGGCATTAAAAACAATTTATTAAAATACGCTACAAGAAATTTTTTATCCTATAATAAATCTGATGCAGATTGTGATGCCATGTATGAGTCTTTTCAGTCCAAAACGACTAGTGAAGAGCATTCAGAATACATTGCAAGCTTATACAATACGATTAAGAGGCTAAGACCAGGGAATAAATTTCCTGATGTAGAAGTTGTTAATTATAAAAATGAAGTAAGTAGTATCGATAAAATGTTTGATAAACCTACTGTTGTATATTTTTGGTCGCATGCCATAAAAAATCACTTTAAAAATAGTCACGACAAAGTAGCCGAATTAAAGGTGAAATATCCAAATATTAACTTTATTTCTATAAATATTAATGCAGATAAACCAACCATGTGGAAACGTTTACTGCATCAAAATAATTTTACTTTAGAAGGTGAATTCAGGTTTAGAGATCCAGATGCAGCAAAAAAAATATTAGCTATTCAATATATTAATAAAGTTATGGTTGTAGATAGAAACAACATGATAATAACTTCAAATGCCAATATGTTTAGTGGTGATTTTAAAGAACTCCTAGATTTCTTATAACATAAAAAAGGCGCGATAATTTCGCACCTTTATATATTCTATCAATTTTAGATTTAATTTCCTTTTTTATAATCTGCTAGAAATTTTGCTAAGCCAATATCTGTTAAAGGGTGTTTTAGTAATCCTTCAATAGCACTAAGTGGTCCAGTCATTACATCAGCACCAAGTTTTGCGCAATCTATAATATGCATGGTATGACGAACAG
>Ga0075467_10004108_pt1 | contig 10900 bp, 7 predicted proteins | sample DEB08_DNA_9_FD_75067 | JGI IMG/M metagenome (GOLD analysis project Ga0075467, IMG submission 75067) | Aqueous microbial communities from the Delaware River and Bay under freshwater to marine salinity gradient to study organic matter... | ecosystem: Environmental > Aquatic > Marine > Coastal ...
CATATTATAATTTTTGGTGTACTTCTCTTCATCTAAATCATCATCTGAAAATTTAGAAATATCAATATTAAAAGCATATTCTTTAAAACTAGCGTTAGATGCAGGCATCTTGTCTTTGTTATTAATAGTTCGGTTTTTTTGAACATAATCTTCATGATAAAAACCATCATATAAAACAAGCGTCATGTATTTACTACCTTCTTCACTAATAATTTTGCCTCTTTCTGCTGTGATAACTTTTTTATTTCCTCTGAGTGATGAAAGATCATAAATCAGAACTTTTTTCAGCAGGTTTTTTTCTTCTCCATACTTTTCATCAAATTTAATTTGATAATTCGGAATCTCAGTATTAAAACTACCTGGTACTAAAGCTAATGCAGGTGTTTTCTTTTTAATATTATTGGTAAGGTTCTTTTGTTTTAAAGTAGCATATGGAAACACATAATTTAAGGAGATAAAATTTAAAACACTAATTAAAAAGGTTATCACTATTAATGGCCTCATAAACCTCATTAAAGAAATACTTGCCGATTTTGCTGCTGCGAATTCATAATTTTCTGAAAAATTACCCATCGCCATGATAGAAGATAAAAGAACGGCTATTGGCAAAGCTTGCGAAGTAACAACCAAAGCAGTATAATAGAGAAATTTTAAAATAAAAAAGATGCTAATTCCTTTTCCTGCGATACTTTCAAAAGCAATCCAAAGTGCTTGCATGACAAGTACAAAAAGAATGATTAGAAAAGTTGCAAAAAACGGAACTAAGAAAGACTTTATGATATAACGATCTAGAATTTTCATTTAATCTATCAGGTAATCTAGTTTTTCATATTTAGCTTTATCAAATTGGAATAGTTGATCCGAAATTACTTGATTGCTCTTAAATTGATTAATGGTTAAGGTAGTTTTAGCACCATTGGCACCAAATTGTATCAATTGATAAATATGTTTCGTTTTAGAATCGATACCAAGACTTACTTTTACAATTTCAGAATTGCTATCGATTGGTGTGAGCTCTACAAATTGAATTTTTCTTCCCTTCTTATTGATCATTTCACCCATTTCATAATTATAGCCTTCCTTGTAAAAGGTTAATAGTTTAGATGGATAAATAAATCCATCATCTTCACTTAAATCTTGATCGTTAATGGTGATTTCTTTTTCATCATGGTTAATTACATACAATTTGCTGCCACCAAAAATGAACGTATTTCCTAGGTAATCTAAATTGTATTTCTCTCCTTGTAGGGTGATTTTTCCATTGATTGGCAACTCATCATTTTCGTTAATACCAGCATCTTTGTTAACTAATGAAGTGCTAAAATTAATTTGCATGTTAGTATATGCTCCCATTTTTACAGAAACTTCATCGAGTAATTGTTTTGCTTTTTCTTGCGAAAAAACAATAGTACTCATTGTTAATGCAATTAAAAATAATCCAACTTTTTTCATTCTATCCATTTTTTTCATTCTCTAATAATTGTTCTAAAGCCACCAAATCAGTAACCAAAACTTGTCTGGCTTTACTTCCTTCAAAGTGTCCTACTATTCCGGCAGCTTCTAACTGATCAATTAATCGTCCAGCTCTATTATACCCTAATTTCAATTTTCGTTGCAATAAAGAAGCTGATCCTTGTTGTGCTATTACTATAATTTCAGCAGCTTCTCTAAATAACTTATCTCTATCTGCGATGTCTATATCAATACCTGTGCCACCTTCTTCACCAACATATTCTGGTAATAAGTGTGCTTCAGGATAGGCTCTTTGAGAACCAATAAAATCTGTTATTTTTTCAACTTCAGGAGTATCTACAAAAGCACATTGAATTCTGTCTATCTCATTTCCTGCGGTATATAATAAATCTCCTCTACCAATTAATTGATCGGCTCCACCGGCATCTAAAATTGTTCTAGAATCTATTTTTGAGGTTACCCTAAAGGCTATTCTTGCTGGGAAATTGGCCTTAATAATTCCAGTAATTACATTGACAGAAGGTCTTTGCGTAGCTACAATTAAATGAATTCCAATGGCTCTAGCTAACTGAGCTAAACGTGCAATCGGTGTTTCTACTTCCTTACCAGCCGTCATAATCAAATCGGCAAATTCATCTATAACTAAAACGATGTACGGTAAAAATTGATGACCATCATTTGGATTTAATTTACGCGCTTTAAATTTCGTATTGTATTCTTTGATATTACGAACCATCGCAGTTTTTAATAGATCGTAACGATTGTCCATTTCTATACACAACGAATTTAACGTGTGTACTACTTTGGTAGTATCGGTGATAATTGCTTCTTCTGTGTCTGGCAGTTTAGCTAAATAGTGACGTTCAATTTTGTTGAATAAAGTTAATTCTACTTTTTTCGGATCTACCAAAACAAACTTTACTTCTGCAGGATGTTTACGATAGAGTAGGGAAGTCAATACTGCGTTTAACCCTACAGATTTTCCTTGTCCGGTTGCACCAGCCATTAATAAGTGAGGCATTTTGGCTAAATCAACTACAAATGTTTCATTAGAAATTGTTTTCCCTAACGCAATAGGAAGTTCCATTTTTGACTCTTGAAACTTCTTTGAAGCGATGACAGAATACATAGAAACGATGGTCGATTTCTTATTAGGAACTTCTATCCCAATAGTCCCTTTACCAGGAATTGGAGCAATAATTCTAATACCAAGAGCAGATAAAGACAGCGCAATATCATCCTCTAGATTTTTAATTTTAGAAATTCTGATTCCTGCATCTGGTACAATTTCATACAATGTAATTGTTGGACCTACTGTTGCTTTAATTTGGGCAATTCCAATTTTATAATTTTTAAGGGTCTCTACTATCTTGTTTTTATTCTGTTCTAGTTCTTCAGGATCTATAGAAATACTTTCGTTGTATTGTTTTAATAGGTTAAGAGTAGGGAATTTAAAGTTTCCTAATTCTAAAGTTGGGTCAAATTCACCAAAATCTTTCACTAATTTTTCTGACAAATTCTCAGTAACATTCTCTTCTTCTTTTACCTCTTCTACATCAATGGCTACTACAACTTCTTCTTCACTTTTTTTTGGGGTTTCTTTTTGTAAGACAGTTTCTTCAACTATTGTATCTTCTTCGATCTCTTTTGAATCGTTAATACCCGAATGATTTTGAATGGTTGGCCGAAGGTTTTCTACGGATAGTTCAAATTCAGATTTCTCTTTAGAATCTTCTTTTTCCGATTCAGAACTTATTTCAATCGTATCACTTTCAATATCACTTTCTGATTCATATAATGCTTCATCTGTCGGAACTTTTTTTGATCTGAATTTATTGATTAGTAATTCGGGTGTTATTTTAAAACGGATGGTTAAATACGCTATCAATAAGAACAAGAGGATGATTCCTAATCCGGTTTTTCCAATAAATAATTGTAAATATTGATTGATTTCATATCCAATCACTCCTGAGTTTAAAGAGGCTGATTCATTTAAAAATCCAAGAGAAACAGAAATCCACAGCATTCCTAATAACGCCCAATTATAAGATAGTATTAATTTTGAGAGTTTTGTTTTTAACAACCAAAACAGACCTGTTTTAAATAATAAATACGGAATAATAAAAGCTCCTAAACCAAAACCTTCATAAATAAAAAAGTTACTTAGATTGGCACCTACTTTTCCTAATAAGTTTTCACCTTGTACAGATTTATTTGAAAACTGATCAATGATACTCTGATCTTCTTGCCAACTAAAGAAAAAAGAAATAAAAGCCACTAAAAGAAATAAAGAAAACAACAATAAAAAAGATCCAATTACTGTCTGTGTCTGTCTACTTTTAAAAAAAGTGACAACAACGTTGGGTTTTGTTGATTTTATTTTAGCAGAAGTTTTGGTCTTTTTTGCCATGTAAGTACAAGTAAGTTTAAAAGGTAAATATAACTATTTACTTAGAAAAGCAATGCTATTTTAGGGATGTATATGATACCTGCTATAATTAACGAAATGATGGCAGCAATACCAGCAGAGCCAGCAGAAACATCTTTTATAAAACCAATCTTTTTGTGATAGTCTGGATGAACAAAATCTGCTAATTTTTCGATGCCTGTGTTTAATGATTCTGCAACTAATACAAGTCCGATAATTAGTATTTGAAAGAGCCATTCTGTGGTGCTGATCTCAAAATAAAATCCAGCTATGGTTACTATAATTGCTGCACATAGCTGGACTTTGATACTACTTTCTGTTTTTATTAAAAACCCGATACCACGAAGTGAAAACTTGATACTTCGTAAGCGTTCTATGATAAAATTATCAGACGGATTTTTCAAAAAACTATATTATTTAATGGAAGCTAAAGCTGCTTCGTAATTTGGTTCTTGTCCTACTTCTGGAACTTGTTCCGTATAGACAACATCTCCATTTGAGTTGATTACTACAATGGCTCTAGAATGAAGATTTGCAAATGCACCATCTATAATTTCTACGCCATATTTTTTTCCAAAACTTCCATCAACAAAGTCAGAAAGCATTTCTACATTTTCAATTCCTTCTGCACCACAAAAACGAGCCTGAGCAAATGGTAAATCTCTAGAAATACACAATACTTTTGTTTTTGCTAATCCTGCAGCTGATTTATTAAAAGTTCTAACCGAAGTAGCACAAACGCCTGTATCTACACTTGGAAAGATGTTTAAAATTAAATTTGATCCAGCGTAATCCGATAAAGATTTATTGGATAAGTCGGCAGCTTTTAATGAAAAGTCTTGCGCTTTAGATCCTGTAGTTGGTAATTCTCCTATAGTATTTGTTGGTGTTCCACCTAATGTAATTGAAGCCATTTTTTATGTTTTTTATATTCACAAAAGTAAGAATATAAAGCTATTAAATTTGTTTCATTTTTGTTAATTATTACCTCGAATATTATAAATATCTTCGTGCCAGATTTCAAATCATCCCATGAATTTATCTATCTACACCAAAGAATTTCGATATAACTGGAAGCTAGCTGCTCCAGTGATGTTAGGAATGCTGGGACATACCTTTGTGAGTTTTGTAGATAATATTATGGTAGGTCAGCTAGGAACAGCGGAACTCGCTGCTGTTTCTCTCGGAAATAGTTTTATGTTTATTGCCATGTCTTTAGGAATTGGCTTTTCTACAGCCATCACGCCTTTAATTGCTGAAGCAGATTCCTCAAATAATTTTTTGAAAGCAAAGTCGACTTTTAAACACGGTTTATTTCTATGTACCGTTTTAGGGATTACCTTGTTTTTGGTACTATTTTTTGCAAAACCACTACTATATTTTATGAAGCAACCTACAGAGGTTGTCGATTTAGCCTTGCCATATTTAGATTTGGTTGCTTTTTCTTTAATTCCATTGATTGTTTTTCAAGCTTTTAAGCAGTTTAGTGATGGATTGTCCATGACAAAATATCCAATGTACGCAACTTTAATAGCCAACATTGCCAACGTAATTCTTAACTATATTTTAATTTTTGGAAAATTTGGGTTTCCAGCAATGGGAATCGTAGGAGCAGCCTACGGAACTTTAATTTCTCGTTTTATCATGTTGGCATATTTATGGTTATTATTGATGAAAAAAGAAAAATCGAAAGCCATAGTAACCAACATCAAATTTTTTGTATTGGAAAAATTAATGTTGAAAAAAATTATCAGTCTAGGGGCACCTAGTGCTATGCAAATGTTTTTTGAAGTAGCTATTTTTACTGCTGCTATTTGGTTGAGTGGTTTGCTAGGTAAAAATCCGCAAGCAGCCAATCAAATTGCTTTAAACTTGTCTTCGATGACATTTATGGTTGCCATGGGACTTAGCGTTGCAGCAATGGTACGAGTTGGAAATCAAAAGGGATTGCTCAACTATAAAGAACTGAGAAGAATTGCTTTTTCAATTTTCTTATTTGCGGTGATTTTAGCGACTGGATTTGCCATAACGTTTTTAATTTTACGTTTTCAATTGCCAAAAATATATGTTGATTTTGACGATGCTATCAATTTTACAGACAATATGGAAGTAGTGAGTATTGCTTCACAATTGTTATTAGCAGCAGCAATTTTTCAAATTAGTGATAGTATTCAAGTGGTTGTATTAGGGGCCTTACGTGGTTTGCAAGACGTAAAGATTCCAACCATTATTACTTTTATAGCGTATTGGGCAATTGGTTTCCCTGTCAGTTATTTTTTAGGAAAAGAAGAAGCTTATGGTAGTTTTGGAATCTGGTTAGGTTTATTGGCCGGATTATCTTCTGCTGCTGTTTTATTATACCTTCGCTTTAATTATTTAACTTTAAAGTTGATTAAAGAAGCATCGTAAATTATTAAAATTAGGTGACTGAGGCTCTCAAAGTCACTATTATAAAGTAATATACTTGTGGTTTCGAGAGCCTCAACCACCAAAAACAACAATAAAGACTTTAGAATATAAAGTCACTATTATAAAGTAATATACTTGTGGTTTCGAGAGCCTCAACCACCAAAAAATAACAATAATGACTTTAGATATAAAGTCACTATTATAAAGTAATATACTTGTGGTTTCGAGAGCCTCAACCACCAAAAAAATAACAATAATGACTTTAGATATAAAGTCGCAATAAATAAACTATAATGGATTTACCTAAATTTTTATTAGCTGATAACAGCGATTTTCCTGAAGATATATTTGTATTGCACACAGAATTCCCTCGTTTTTTAATCAATTTAAAAGATGATGAAATTGAATGGTTTGAAGACCTTTCTGGTGAAAGTGAAGAAGATATCGCAGGGGAAGTTTCTAATTTAATTAATTTAGCCTCTCAGTTCTATGACGAACAGATGGAAGGCTATGTTGAATAATTTAAGTGTTATTTATTCCTTCACTGGTAAATAATTATTTCTCAGAAATGCTTTAAACTTAGGTTCGCTTCTGTAAGGATCAAACTCTGGGTATTGATTTACACTACTAGCACTATAAGGATTCGTAATTTTATCTAAATAATAATACATAGAATCTCGGTTCTTTTGAATGGCAAAAAACATCGATTTTACATAATTTCTTTTTACATAATTATCTAAAACATTACGAACTTCTTGTGTGTCTCCTAAATAACCATAAACCGCTCCTTTGTTTAAGTAATACTGTTTGTTCTTTTTGTGTTGTTCTAAGTAGACCAATGCTTCTTTATACTCGCCTTTGTAGTAGTGGTAATCAAAAGAAATGTATTTATCACGCCCACCATTAAAGACTTCCATAAAGTTTTTATCTTCTAATAATTTTTTGGCTTCGTCAAATTTTTTGACATATAAGAGCGCATAGAAATATCTGTTAGAGTTTAGATAATTTTTTGGACTTAACTCATAGAATTTTTTTTGGTATTCATATGATTTCTCATAATCATTTAAAATGGTTAAATAATTCCGAGCAAGGGCATTGTAAATCCAAGTTTTATCAGGAGATTCTTCTAAATCTTTCTTTAATTTATCGATTATTCCTGTTCTATCTTTATTCTTAAATGATTTGATGTTTAATTCAATATTTTCATATTGATTTTTATTAATCGTAAACTTCATTTTATTATAATGATCTTCGGCTTCTTGTACTTTTCTGTTGATTAACAAAGCATTGATTAATTGCGTATTTGCGTAGGATGAAAAAGGATCTATTTTTTGAGCAATTCTAATTTGTTCTAAATATTTGTCTATTTCACTATTGTCTTTATTTAAAAAATACCGAGCATAAATCATCCTAGAATCAATATCATTTGGATTTAATTCAATAGCTTTTTCAGCTGTTTCTTTAAGTTTGGTTTCATTTTCTGTAACTGAGTAATATTTAGTCGCTATATTAAAAGCCAGAGAATTGTTAGGGTCAATACTAAATGCTTTGTCTAGATATATTTTAGTCTCTGTAAGTCCTTTATTGTATTTTAAAAAACCATCTTCTGTATGCATCAAAGTAAACAAAGCTATGGTTGCATAAGCATCAGCAAAATTTGGATCTAACGAAATTGCTTGTTTTATTAAATCGATACTTTTATCAAAACTTTTTTTAGAGCCGAAGTAAGCTTGTCTTCCCTTTACCAAAAATTCATAAGCTTCAACATTGCTGGTCGCTTTTTTATTGATGCTTTCTTCTTCTTGAGGTGTTAGTTTTATTTGTAATTGCTTGACAATTTTTTTAGAAACATCACTTTGTATTTTAAAAACGTTGTCTAGTTTTCCATTAAAGTTGTCTGCCCATAAATGCTCATCGTTTGCTTGTATTAACTGAGCGGTTATTAAAACATTATTGTTACTTTTTCTAACACTTCCTTCTAAAATATGCGAAACGCCTAATTCTTTTGCTATCTGTGGAATCGTTTTCTTATGATTTTTATATTGCATTACCGAAGTACGAGAAATCACACGGATTCCAGATATTTTAGATAAATGCGTTAGAATATCTTCGGTAACTCCGTCACAAAACCATTGGGTGTCACCTTCACTACTCATATCATCAAAAGGTAAAACGGCAATAGAAAGGTCTTGTTCTACATTCTCTGCAATAACTTGAGTAGTCTTATTAAAGTTGGGCATAAATATTCCAATCAGAATTGCCGCAGCAAGTCCAATCAAAATTAATATGTTGAGTCTTTTATCGGTAATTTTTGTAATGGATTCTTCGGTAGCTACTTTATGAGTTTTCTTTAAACCTTCTGGAGTTACTTCATACACCCACGAAAATAATACCCAAATAGGAAAACAAATAACGATGAGTGTCATAATAGTTTTAAAAACCCATTCTGGCGTTTCTAATTCTGGTAAAACAATAGATAAAACTTGTAAAAGAACCCAAGCTGCAACAATGTAGGCCAAAGAAGCTTTGATAACATTTCTTCGTTGCAATTCTTTTAAAAACGTATTCATAGAAAGATACTTTTCTCAAATATAGTACATAATTAAAGAAAATCGAATTTTTTTAGCTTTACTGAGTGGTTTTCTTTTTTGTACTGAATAGAATATGAGTGAGTTGTGATTTTTTATAACTTTTGTATAGAGAAAAATATAGGTTTCGTTAACTTAATTGCTAAGGGGAGTTTTAATACTTCTACAAGTTCTTATCAAGAGTTAACGAAGTTATTTTTTTTTTGTAAGAAATTCAATAGGTGTAAATATTGAATATCTCTTATTCTAAATCAATTCCAAACGCTTTAAAGACTATTTTTTGCCCTGGATTTTTGATGTCTTTTAAATCCAAAACACCATCAAACATAGTTTTGTTTTCTAACAATACTTGATAGTTAATTAGCTGTTTTGTGTCTTTTTCTATAAAGCTAATTTTTAATGTTGGCCAGGTTGCATCCTTGGTTACCCAATTAATATTGCAATCTTTCAATTCTTCAATGATGGTTTTTTGTTCTTCAGTTAAAGAATTGTTTTCCACCACAAAATTCATCTTCATTGTAAGTTCTGAATAGGGGAATAGTTGAGGAAAATTTGTATAAAATGCTAATAAATTCTCTTTTGCATAGGCTTCATTCTCTTTTTCATCATAAGCGATGCTTAATGCTTCATGAATTCTAGCGATTAATAACTTTTCAGTTTTAGCATTCAGGTTTTCATCTTTTAATATTTTCTCAAACTCTTGAATTGCGAACTCATAGTCTTCATTTTCTAAATGAAATTTGGCGATGAAATAGGTGAAATATTTCTGAATTCTATCGCGCTCGTCATTACTTCGTTTTGTTTTAAAAATGTCGATAAAATAATCGGGGTTAAAATATTTGATGAGTTCCCATATTTCGTCAAAAAACAGCGTGTTATCAGAAGCGAAAATATTGTAATAGCTTGCAAATCTTTCTGGATCGGCAGAAAGCTCGCTAGTTAACAATAAATGAGCGTTTTCTTGTTTAAAATGATGCTTAGATAGTTGATATAACTTACTGGGTTTATACCAATAGTTTTGATCTCTAAATTGCATCTCTTTGATCGATTTTTTATGATAGAGATACTTAAACAAAAGCGTGTTTCGATCGTAAGCAACTTGTCCCCAAGTACTGTTAATATGTATTTCTTTAAAATTAGCCGCTTTATCTCTGTATTCTTTCGATTTTTTTAAATCTCCGGCATAATAATAGGCTCTGCTTAGAGCAATATTGTTCCACCCAAAACCAGGTGCTACTCCCAAAGTTTTTATGGATTCTTCTATAATTGCCTTCGCAGAAGTAACATCGTTTTCAAATATTTTAATAGCAGATTCCATATAATCAAACTCCTTGATACTCTTTTCTTCGTAGTTATCATTAAGTCGTGCTTTATAATAACTATCTGTAGCTTTTGGGTATTTCGCTTGAATAAATTGCAGATTCCCATAATTGTTATTAGAAAGCCTGCCGTATTTTTCTAATTGTTTGCTGTAGTATTCTGCAGAATCTAATTTAACTTGATGAGCGTAGATAATGTTTTTGTAATGATAATAACTTAATAAGGCGCTATTTTCAAGATTTGGCCACCACATTTTTAAATACTGTTTGTTATACCTGTCGCTGCTTTTTATAGAGTCTGCGTATTTTGAAGCGATTTCTAGATTTTCATCAATGGTTGGTTTTAGAAAAGCATATTTTTCTGGACTATACATGCGATTTCGCATATAAATCCAAGAAATACTTGCATATGGATTGATGCCAAAATTGGTGATGAAATTCCGTTTTTTTAAACGTTCAAAAACTTTGATAGACTCACCAGGTTTATCGATGTTTTCATAACTTTTTCCTAAGTAATAAATCATAAAAACATACTTCCTCTGAATCTGATACTGATTGATATACACATTAATATTGGTAGATCTCTTTAGTGCTCTTGGGAAACCTTCTTCTAGTAAATCGACCGCTTTTGTGAGCGATTTAATAGCAGATTCATACCCTCTTTTGTCTGAAGCTCTAAAATA
>Ga0075467_10004109_pt1 | contig 10899 bp, 10 predicted proteins | sample DEB08_DNA_9_FD_75067 | JGI IMG/M metagenome (GOLD analysis project Ga0075467, IMG submission 75067) | Aqueous microbial communities from the Delaware River and Bay under freshwater to marine salinity gradient to study organic matter... | ecosystem: Environmental > Aquatic > Marine > Coastal ...
AGGATTACGTCTGTCCACAGACGCTGTGCTGGTGAGTAAGTTTCCTCCTCCGGAAACTTAGGGTGAGGCGATCGTGATACACGACGCTGCGCTGTGCGCTCGAACCGGGGTTCTCGTCCTGGCTTTCGTGCAAAGCACTCCCGACAGGATTGCGTCTGTCCACAGACGCTGTGCTGATGAGTAAGTTTCCTCCTCCGGAAACTTAGGGTGAGGCGATCGTGATACACGACGCTGCGCTGTGCGCTCGAACTATGTTCTCGTCCTGGCTTTCGTGCAAAGCACTCCCGACAGGACTCGAACCTGTGACCTACGGATTAGAAATCCGTTGCTCTATCCAGCTGAGCTACGGGAGCTTGAATGGGTCTGTGCTGCACGACAGCAGGGAGTGTGTAGTCGCCGAGACGAATTTCGTCAAGCGATAGAAGTAAGAATCAAGAGGGCTGGTGGTGATTGGTTTATGCGGCCCGGGAAAGTGGCCGTCTGACGTGTTCAGCCGTTGGGAAGATTGTCTTGTTCTTCTTCAATTCTTTCTGCCAGCCACTGTTTCATCATCGACTGGTAGTTGAGGTAGCGCGAGCGGGCAAGACGTTTGATGCGTGCCAGCATGCGGGGATCAAACCTCAGAGTAATGGTGGTAGACTCACGGGAGTCAGGCTGATGTGTGGAGCCGGCCATGAGTTTGGAGTCGAGTTCATGATCGAGCCAAAACGCGGCTTCATCTTCATCTTCCTCAAAGGTGGGGATGTCTGTCCAGGATAGGATGGTTTTCATGGTAGGGAAAAGTGCGCTGGGGTGCCGGGTTTGGAAGAGGTATTGTCTATTGGATTTCTCCGTAGTTGCGTTGATAGAAGCGCATTTCAGACTCGGTCATGTCACGGGCTGCAAAGACACGCGCATTTTTGCCATCGGTGGAGAAGGAGAGAAAGAGGTGGCGATCCTGTACGGTGCGCCCGAGGGTGTAAAAGCGGGATTCGCCATCAGATCGATCCGCATCGGGTAAAAAACGGATGGCAAACGGGTCTTCAAAAATTTCTTCCAGCTCATGCGGGGTGGTGGCTTTGAGGTTGATGGGAGAGTCGGTGAGGTCGAGTTCCATGGGATGCTTGATTGGTTTTACCTACGTGATAATTTAGTGAACCACACCTGCCGGCATTTGAACACGGTTTTTTTTGCTCGCTGAGGGGTGCGGGTAAAGGGTTTGGATCGAAGGTTTAGTGAAGCAATTTGATCAGGAAGGTGATGAATGCGTTCAGACTTGGTGGCGTTTGAGGATGGCGGCTTTGATGGGGTCACTCGAGGTGAGGTGGGCAATGGCAATGGCGATGGCGTCGGCGGCATCATGGGGTGGAGTTTCCTTAAGGCCTAATAAGGTCCGGGTCATGAAGGCGACCTGTTGTTTGTCTGCAGAGCCATTACCGGTAACGACTTGTTTGACCTTGCGCGGGGCATACTCGTAGATGTTCAGCCCGGCTTCAGCTGCTGCAATGAGGGTGGCGGCACGGGCAGCACCCATGGTGATGGCGGTTCGGTGTGACTGCACATAGATGATGCCTTCAACGGCGGCTTCATCCGGCTGCCATTTTTTGATCAGGTTACTGATACCTGTATGGATGGCTGCGAGGGCGCCTGACTGGTGTATTTTGGCTGGGATGGAGATGACTCCAAAGTCGTGGACTTTCTGCTCGTGGTGATCACCCTCCAATACCGCGTAGCCGGTGTTGCGTATGGCGGGGTCAATGGCGAGGACTTTCATGAGTCGGTGGATTGTTTGAAACAGGAATCACCGAAATGGGGAATCACCCGATTATTTGCGCCTGCGGCGTGGTGCTGGCCGGCGTTTTTTGCGCACTGAGCGACCTGGGGATTCGTCGAGCAGGGCAGTGTAGGTGTAGGTAAATCCATCCAGCTTGCGGCGTTCGATTTTTTTATCGATGAAGTTTTCGACGGACTTGGCAAAGTCAATTTCGTCTGCGGTGAGGATGGTGAAGGCGTCGCCTTCGGTTTCTGCGCGGCCCGTACGCCCGATGCGGTGGACGTAATCTTCGGCATTTTCCGGCACACGGTAGTTGATCACGTGGGTGACGGTGGAGATATCAATACCGCGGGCGGCGACGTCGGTAGCGACGAGGATGTTGTAGGTGCCATCCTTGAAACCGCTGAGGGCCTTGAGCCGGTCTGATTGTTTGACATCAGAGTGCATGGCGACAACTTCATCATGGCCTGTGCCCTTGATGAGTCCGCAGAGCGTGTCCGCTTCTTTGCGGGTGCGAGTGAAGATCATCACGGAGTGGAAGTCCGTTTTTTCCAGCAGGGCGAGCAAGAGGTCATCTCGCTGGTCCATAGAGACCGGGTAGAAGGCGTGGTTGACGGTGTCGGGCACGGCGCGGCGGGCGATTTCGACCGATTCAGGTTCGTGCAGGCACCACTGGGCAAAGCCCTGAATCGCGGGAGGCATGGTAGCTGAGAAAAACAGAGTTTGACGCGAGCTTTCCTCGGTATTCCAAGGGCAGAGGCTGACGATCTTGCGAACGATGGGTAGGAATCCCATGTCGAGCATGCGGTCGACTTCATCCAAGATGAGAATTTTGATTTCACCGAAACGCATGGTGCCACGGTAGAAGTGGTCGACGAGCCGGCCTGGGGTGGCCACGACGATGTCGGCCACTTTCATTTGTTCGTCTTGTTTGCCGTAGCCGAGGCCTCCGTAGATGAGAGCGACTTTGCAGCCGGTGTGTTTGCCATAGTGCTCGAATTGCTCTGCCACTTGGTGGGCGAGTTCACGAGTGGGCTCGAGGACAAGGACCTGAGGTTTGCCCATCGGCTTGATCTTGGAGAGTGAAGGTAGGGCAAAGGCGGCGGTTTTGCCAGTGCCGGTCTGGGATGCGCCAATGACGTCCTTGCCCTCGAGAATGAGAGGAATGGCCCTGGCTTGAATGGGTGTGGGGTTCTCGTAGCCGGATTCAGTGACGGCTGTGAGAACGGCTTCGGAAAGTCCGAGATCGGAGAATGACATGCAAGGGGGGTAGATGCTTTACCAACTCGTGTAAAGGCAAATGCTCTTAATTGGGAATCGCTGCTGATTGGATCAGCAGGCAGCCCTCTAACAAAGGTTGCAGGACATGAAGATGGATATCGCTATCATCCTCGAGGGCTTTTCCGAAGCGATCTTCTGCCTGACGCACTGCGTAGTCAAGATCGGCACGGAGCAGGGCATTCGGGGCGCCGTGGACAATAGCGGCTAGTGTGCAACGATTGCCTTGGCGGATCAAAAGTTGGCGGTTATTGTTATCCCATTTGATAGGGCTGCTGTCATTGGGGGCTTTGCGCGCGATCTTGGTGGCGATATTTTTGACCGTGCTTTCCACCTTGCTTGGTTTGGTATGGCGGGAAGGGTCGTGGCTCGCGTAGGAGATGAGCGAGCGGGTTTTTGGCCGCAGCAGGAAGACTTCCTCAACCTGATATCTACGGGTTTGATCAAACAAAATATCCTCGTAAGTGCGGCTGCTCATGAGGGCGCGTAATTTCCAAGTGAATTTGTCCCATCCTGATACATCGCGGAATGGACTGGCATCTTCCATTTGCTCGGCAATGGCACGACGTACGGTGCTCCGCAGCATGGGCTCCAGATAGGAGTGGATGCTGTGTGTTGGTGTGTAGAGGAATTGGTCAACACTCGGCTCAATGAGAGGGCGAAGCGCTTCCAGTAAATCCTTGTCTGTGAAATCCTGCCCTTGTGCTGTAAGCGGTTTTTGCTTCTGGTGAGTTCGCATAGTCTCTGGAGCTGGTTCCGGTGGAGCGGTTGTCCCGATTTCTGGCACGAATTCATCTGCAGAGAGTGGCGAGGAATCCATCGCAGGTAATTCACTAAAGATTTCTTTTTTTCTGCCATGAGGTTCGCCTGTCACCGTGAAAGGAGAATCCATTTTGGGGATGTCTGGAATATTCAGCGTGGGTTTTATTCTTGCGGAAAAATCAGGGACCAGGGGTTCCGGTGGAGTGTTTTTTGTTAAGGGGTCGAAGTCATGGGCCGTGGGGATTTTCTCAATGGGCAGTGGCACAGTGGCGGAGGGCTGGCTCTCGCCAAAGAGTTCATCATGACCATGGCTGGAAAGCACGGATTTGGTCGCCATAGCTCCCAGCAGGGGTAGCTTGGGAAGATTGCCAGCATCGGGATTACTGCTAGCTTCCATATTTGTTGGGGATTCAAGCATTGCCGGCATATCCTGAAATTGTGATTGCCAGCTCTCTCTGAGCTTAGAGAGCTTGGGAAATGAATCTGAGGCCCCGGACCCCAAATGAGGAGTGCTGGTAGCAGAGGAATCCCCCGGTGGCGGCTGATCCTCGGGGAAAAAGCTGACGGACTTGGAAGACACTGGGGTGAGTGAGAAATAGACGGTGTCGGAGCTTAGGTCGTATCAAGAAAAGTGAATAGATTAGGGGGGTGTGGTCAAGTGGTGAAGTCATCCGTGGGCATAGCAAAGGCATCCAGGCTACTCAAGTCAGGTGGAATCGGGTGCGCTGGCGGTGAAGGGATCGGGGGAGCTGTAAACGGCGCGTCCACGGAGGTGGGGGGGGCTGATTGAGCTGGGGCAGGGGTGTAAGTGTTTGACGGCATGTTTGAAGGAGGCAGCAAGGAATCACCCATGGCGGCACTGGCAATACGAGCGAGGCGGCTGCTGAGCTCCTTCCGATCCACCTTTTTTTCGGTGAGTGTGGAGATTTGCCCGTCCATGCGTGTTTTCCACTGCTGGATTTCACGGTGCATATGCTCCATGATTTGGCGTGAGTGGGCGTCGATCCGGGATGCCATTTCCGAACTGAGGTTTTCGATTTTTTTGGAAATATCGTGAGTGTGCCCCGTTTCCAGATTGAGAAGCTGTTGAGTGGTCTGATCCATGCGCGCGGCGGCGGCATCGATTTTCTCGGCAAGGTTTTGGATCTGTTGACCTCGTGTGACGCTCTCCTGTTGCAGCTGCTGGCGAATATGCGTTGTGATAGTTTGAATGTTCTCTTGCGCAGACTGGTATTGCTGCTCTGCTTTTTGGAGCTGCTCGCCTACTTTGCGGGCGACTTCGTTGGTATTTTCATGGACGTTGGATTCAAGTTCGTGAATACGCTCGTTGACGATTTTTATGTCTCGTCCAACAAGTATTTCGCGTATTCTTTCTACTTGTTCGGCAGGGTTGATCTGATCTTCTGGATGCATGGTTTTCTGGCAATAAGGGTGATTCGCTAGATGGGGAGGGAGGGTAGCTGTCGCAACAAATTACAGATAAATTCACCTAAGTGGCCTTTTGTTGAAACAACTTTCTTATAATAGGGGTCGGTGCGAGATCTTGTAAATGGATTTTCGTAAGATTCGCTTTTCTTGATTATCGGGATAATAATAAAACACGATCGGCCATGATAATTGCTTTTGGATTGGCTGGAAAGCTGTGTTATAGAATTTACGCGATGGAAGATAAAGAGAAGGAGGATGCTAAAATTGCATCGGCATATGCGCATACCCGCAAGAGTTTGATCGCGAGGCTCGATAACTGGGAGGACCAGCGGACCTGGGATGATTTTTACAAGACTTACTGGAAGCTGATTTACGCTGTTGGTTTGAAGGCCGGATTGAGATCTGACGAGGCCTTTGATGTGGTGCAAGAGACGATTCTCTCGATTGCCAAGCAGAGTAAAAAAAACATGTACGATCCGGAGAAGGGGTCATTTAAGGCCTGGTTGATGAATATGACCCGCTGGCGTATTAATGATCAGTTCAGAAAGCGAAAGAAAGACACTGCTATGAATATCAGCGAGTGGGACGATGAAGGGCAGCGAACCTCGATGATTGAGCGCATCGAAGATCCGCGCAGTGCCACCTTGGAGCGACTCTGGGATGTCGAGTGGAAAAAGAATCTCGCGGATGCTGCTTTGGCAAGGGTCAAAGCACAGGTGTCTCCCAAACAGTATCAGATTTTTGATTGCTATGTCCTCCGTGAGTGGGACGCTAGCAAGGTGCAAGAGAGTTTGGGGGTGAGTATGTCACAAGTTTACCTGGCTAAGCACCGTGTTGGCAAAATCCTCAAAAAGGAACTGGCGAGACTTAACGAAGATGCGGGGTAGAGTGCGTCCAGAGCCGGTCATTCCTGATCACGAGGTGCTTCGCAAGATTGGCGGTGGCTCGTATGGTGAAGTCTGGCTGGCACGTGGAGTCACCGGTGCGATGCGTGCGGTGAAGTTGGTGCGCCGTGAGGACTTTGAGGATGAGGTGGGTTTTGAACGCGAGTTCGAGGGAATTCTCAAGTATGAGCCAATATCACGGGATCACCCCGGTCTGGTCAATATCTTGCACGTAGGTCGGAGCGCGGATCATGATGAGGGTGAGTTCTATTATTATGTGATGGAGCTGGGGGACGATATCAACGCGGGAAAAAAGATTAACCCCGTTGATTACGAACCGCGCAACCTGCGTACTGACTTAAAAAAGGCGAATGGAGCACCCATGGATCCCGATATCGTGATCGATGTGGGACTGAGGCTTGCGGAAGCTCTCAGGCACCTCCATGAGACGGGCCTTGCCCACAGGGATATTAAACCATCTAATATTATTTTTGTTGATGGCAAGGCGAAGCTCGCTGACGTTGGGCTAGTTGCTGCGCGTGGCCAGAGAACTTTTGTAGGCACTGAAGGTTTTGTTCCTCCTGAAGGGCCAGGATCTGCTCAGGCAGATGTCTATGGTCTGGGGAAAGTGCTCTATGAAATGGCATCAGGTAAAGATCGTCTTGAATTCCCCGAATTGCCGGACGAGTTGCCGGAGAATACCAACATGAAACATTGGTTGGTGCTAAACCAGATCATTTGTGATATCTGTGAACCGCGAGTATCAAAGAGGACCATCAAGACCGCGGCGAACCTTGCTCTAAACCTGAGTAGATTACAGCGCGGGCAACGGGTTAAAACGGGTAGAAGGAGCGTTGTGTTATCACTTGTTTTACCTGTCATGGCATGTGTTTTGTTGGCTGCCTGGGTGTTCAGAGCTCACCTATGGTGGCCAGGCATGGTGGCGGAACCCACTGGTAATAAGTTTGTTGAGCAATTTGGATTTATTAAGGTGATTAGTGATCCGGCGGGGGCAGAGGTGTATGACCATGAGGGTAATTTTCTCGATACCACCCCGCTTAAAAACATCAAGATGCTGGAGGGTGAGCATTACGAGTTTGAGTTTCGGATGCAGGGTTATCGGACTGAACGGGTAGAGGGTAGAGTTGTCGCGAATCAGACGAATATTGTAGAGAAAGTCTTGTCGATTTATGCGCCTCCGTTGCAGGGAGAAGAGTGGGTAGATAATTTTGGCATGATCTATCAGCCGATCGATGACCATCATATCAGCGCGGGCTTTGTCAGGGAATACCAGTGGCGTCGGTTTGAGCGCGAAACCGGCAAAAAACAGCGGTGCCAGGTTGTCGCTCACAGTGAGAGTGGGGTCAACCGGCGTATCGTATTGGTTCCACCCAGTGCCGCGATTGATTATTGTGACTGGCAGAGTGGGAGGGCCTTGAAGGAAGGCTTGCTCAATAAGATTCATGATATCTCTCCACGAATGGCAACGAACTTCCAGAGTGTCGCCATGTCTGAGATCGCCAAGAAACAAAAATGGAGGCCGTTTCAGACGGTGGTGAAGGATATTGCATTTGCCCGTCTTGATATCCACAGTGATCCTGATGGCGCAACGGTGAAGATCAATGGTGAGGATCAAGGGCTGACCCCGCTATCCCTCGAAGGGATAAAACCCGGGTCAGTGGAGCTCAGTCTTACATTGGAGGGCTATAGGCGTCATTCACGATCACTCTATCTTAAGGACAAGGCTAGTGAGCGGGTTAATGTCATCTTGCAGCGTAATGATAGTGTTGTGTTTGGCGAGAAGTGGGACAACAGCCTGGGTATGCAGTTCGTGCCGGTGGGTGATGATTTGTTAGTCTCTGCCTGGGAAACCCGGGTGGTCGATTACCGGGCGTATGCCAGAGAAGCCAAAGTGGAGATGAGCCCGAATCCCGGTTTTAAACAAGGCGCCAACCATCCGGTGCTCAATGTTTCTCGTGATGATGCAATGGCTTTTTGTCAGTGGCTCACTGACTGGGAGCGAAAGCTCGAGAGAATCTCTGATGGGGAGGAGTATCGCTTACTTACCGATCTGGAATGGAGCCGGGTAGCGGGTCTTGATGAGAACCCGGACGATATGCCATCTCTCCGTGAGATGCGCATTGAGAAGACATTCCCATGGGGGCGGGTCTGGCCACCAGAGGATGCAGGTTTCCTGGTGGGTAACCTTGCTGGCAAGACGGCTTCACAGGCGGCGGATATCCGGCGAGACAAAACTCTGCTTGATTACGATGACGGTTTTGAAAAAACCTCGCCCGTGGGCTCTTTTCCTCCGAATGATCTAGGAGTGTATGATTTGGCGGGCAATGCCGCGGAATGGGTCTTTGATGATTATACCGAAAATGGTGAGTTTGGAGTGTTGCGTGGAGGTAGCTGGAGCAGTTATCTCGCAAAAGATCTTTATATCACGAGCCGCAATGCGGTAAGACCAACCAAGCCGAGTAGCGACTATGGCTTTCGTATTGCATTGGCAAAGAATGAGGAGGTGATTAACTCAGAAGTATCAGAGGAGTCACTTCCGACTATCGATGAACCATAAATATTCCGTAGCTTCAACCAACCAACATGATGACAGAAGTTAAGACCGTATACGAGGGAAGGCTTGAATGCATCAACATTCACGGACCGTCAGAAAGCCTATGTATTACCGATGCTCCAGTTGATAACAACGGCCGTGGCAGATCATTTTCACCCACTGACTTGTTAGCGACGGCCTTGGGGAGTTGCATGGCGACTATTATGGGGATTGTTGCAGATAGAAAGAATATAGATATTAAGGGGATGACTATTACAGTGGGTAAGCATATGTCGGACAATACGCCTCGCAGGGTTGCCCGTCTTGATGTGCGTATTGAAATGCCCCTGCCTGAAAAGCATCCTGATCGAAAGGTGTTCGAGAGTGCGGCATTAAGCTGCCCTGTGCATCAGAGTATCCATGAGGATATTGAGGTGCCTATTGAATGGTGTTGGCAAGCCGGTGAATGAGGCTTTGGCTGATGAGCTTCTGCCCTTCTGGAGTAGATCTTACTGTAACGACGAGGCAGAGTTGATGCCCTCAGCGAAATCCACAATGTGCTGGATGCATTCGCCTGGGCAGCGTTGGAAGATGAGGTGTGGAGATTCGATCCAATGGATGGTTGCCTCCGGATAGTTTGCCTCAAGCTTGCTCTGAGCTTCCCAGGGAACGAGATTGTCGTTATTGGCTTGAAGGATGAGTATAGGGATGTTAGGCACATCCGGGTTGTCATCCTCCGTGAGCTCGAGGATGGTGCGTATACGTTTGCTCAGTGTGGCCGAGGGGATCGACTGGACCACCTCTTGAAACCCGGCGACTTCAGCCTCGCCGGCGTCATTTCCGATCAGAAAATGCCGAAGTGCCTTGCGTGGGGGTTTGACCATGAAGAGGGGTCGCAGCGGTAGCAGAGCGATACCCGGGTTCAGGGGTGCTTCACAAAAGCAGGCTGCAAGAACAATGCCTGCTATCTCTTCGCGGCGCATGGCGGCCAGGCGTATCGCAAGTGGACCGGAGAAGGACTCGGCAATGAAGAGCCTCTTGCTGCCATTGCTAGTTTTGGGCAGTTCACGGTCCAAATGATCCGCAAGGGTTTGATAATCCTGTTTCCCTTTGGAAGGCAAATTGACAAACTCAGCGACGACTCCTTCCGGAAGCCGATCACGCAGGGACTGGTAGAGTTCTTCCGTGCCGTGCAGGCCCGGGAGAAAGGTCCAGATCATAGGCGTTGTGGTTTTTTTGAGCATAACTCTACATCATTACCATCTGAAGGATCGCAATCTGTCAAGGATGGGGCTCTATTTCCTGAAGCTCCACGGTAGGCTGGCGTGAGCAGAGTCATGTTTGTGGCGATTATGATCTAGTTGCCGAGGTTTGTTCATATTTCGCTCAATTTGGTATTTGGATCTTTGCTCTTAAACCATAGAGTCTCGTTATGGTTTCCACCCTTCGGCTAATGAATTTCCGGTGTTTTGAGACACTTGCACTGGGTTTCCCAGAGTCGGGGGCGGTGATCGTGGGTCCCAATGCGCGTGGGAAAACCTCCATACTGGAGGCGGTTTGTGTATTGGTGAGGTTGCAGTCGCCACGTAGCACGAGGATGGGAAAGATGATCAAGGTCGGGGAGTCAGGATTTGGAGTTGCCGGGGAGTGCTGGGAGAGTGATTTGCGGGTGCGGTTTGGCGTTGGCAAGGGAGTGGAAATGTCGGTGGATGGCGAGGCAGCATGCAAACAAGGAGATTACCTCAGGATGGGAGGGCTAGTAGTCTGGATGGGTAACGATGACCTGGATTTGGTCCGTGGCAGCGGCCGGGTAAGACGTCGTTATCTTGATTTTTTGGGGTGCCAGTTAGACCCGGAATATCGTGAGCATCTGAATCGTTATGCCAGGGTGCTCCAAGCGAGAAATATTTTGCTTAAAGACCGGGTCTTACGCGAGTCTGAGATCGCAGCATACACTGAGCTGCTCATCAAACACGGTGAGTATCTTACCAGTTCACGTTGCAGGCTGGTTGAGATGCTTGAGCCGGAGGCGACGAATTCCCAGCGCCTAGTCAGTGCCTGTGATGAGCGTGTGGGCATGGAATATGTATCGGGATCCGGGGATGATCTGGCGACGAGCCTGAAGATGACCGCTGAGCGCGAGCGGCGTGTGGGGCAGACGGTGGTCGGGCCGCATCGCGATGAATTGCGACTGAGTATCAACGGTATGGCGGCGGCTGATTTTGCCAGTGAGGGTCAGC
>Ga0075467_10004110_pt1 | contig 10899 bp, 9 predicted proteins | sample DEB08_DNA_9_FD_75067 | JGI IMG/M metagenome (GOLD analysis project Ga0075467, IMG submission 75067) | Aqueous microbial communities from the Delaware River and Bay under freshwater to marine salinity gradient to study organic matter... | ecosystem: Environmental > Aquatic > Marine > Coastal ...
CCTGGCCAACAAATCCTTCTCGCGCGGGATCGAGACGCTCGGGGCGGAGGCCTCCATGGCCTTCATCGGGAACACCAAGCATTCCGTGGCCTACATGCTCAAGCACAGCGATCTGTTCGAGGAGCTGCCGGAAAAATACTACGACAGCGCCTTCATCGACCGGCTGCACACCTATCTGCCCGGCTGGGAGATCGACGTGATCCGCGGCGAGATGTTCGCGACCGGGTACGGGTTCATCGTGGACTATCTGGCGGAGATCCTGCGCCACCTGCGCGGGCAGGACAGGTCTGCGGATTACCGGGACCTGTTCACGATCAGCGCGTCGATCTCGACCCGGGACCGGGACGGGGTTCAGAAGACCTTCTCCGGCCTGATGAAGCTCCTGTTCCCGGGCGGGGGCGCCACCCCGGAGGAGATCAAGGAGCTGCTCTCCCTCTCGATGGAGGGGCGCAAGCGGGTCAAGGATCAGCTGATGCGGATCGACAGCACCTACCCGGAGGTGGAATTCAGCTTCACCGACACCGCGGGCCGGGTGACGAAGGTTCAGACCCTGGAGGAGCGGGAGCATCCGCGCTGGTATCACCGGCGCAACGTCGAGGAGGCCCCGGAGGGGGCGGTGATCGAGGCGGGCCTGGAACGGGCGGCCGAGCGGAACGTCCTGGACCCGGCCGGCGCGCCTGCGGCCCCCGCGGGTCCGGAGCCGGGCCACGTCACCTTCGCGGAGAACCAGAAGGGGGTGTGTTTCGACGCCCTGTTCGGGCCCTGGCTTGACGGGGCGAGTGAGATCATGCTCACAGACCCCTATATCCGGGTCTACCATCAGATGCGAAACCTGATGGAGCTTCTGGAGATGATCGCCCTACGCAAGCCGGAGGGGGAGGACGTGCGCTTTGCACTCCTCACCGCCCCGGACGCGGAGGACCTGGAGCGGCAGTCCGGCTATCTCGAGCAGATCCGGGACGCGATCGCGCCGCTCGGGGTCGCGTTCAGCTGGAGCTTCGACGGGACTGGCGCGATCCACGCGCGTCATCTCGTGACGGACACGGGCTGGAAGGTGCTGCTCGACCGGGGGCTGGACGTGTTCCAGAGAGCAGACCTGAACAACGGATTCAGCCCGGCGAGCCGGCATCAGCGGTTCCGGCAGGTGAAGGGGTTCGAGGTGACGTATCTCAGGGAGGACGGACATGAGCCGGTATGAGGTCGCCCCTTTCGAGATGACCCCGGAGTTCGTCTCCGCCTGGAACGCGGCTGGAGCACACCTGAACCTGCGTGTCCGGGATACCGGCGCGTCCTGGCTCCGGGCTGATCTCCCCCCGTTCAGGGAACACTTCTCCTTTGCCCTCGGCAACCAGCTCTTCTTCATCCAGATCAGCGACCATGACGCCCCCGATAACGGCTGGATGCAGCCATCCCGGCTCGCCATGGCAGTTGGGGACGCAAACGGTGTCGGTTGTCTGATGCCGATGCGCCGAGACGGAGCGGAATGGGTCCCGGTCAACATGGGCTGGGGGCTCATCGGTCACCAGACCGGTCGGCCGTTAAACCCGTTCGAGCTGGTTACGGACGAACCGGTGGAGATGACCGCTTGGGAAATCCATGATGTGGGCGTCCAGGCGGTCCGGAACTATCTGAAAGGGACCGGCTGGACCATCGCGAGCTGGCAGACGGACCTTGCCGTTGACCCGTCCATCTTCGCGCATAGGGACGGTCGGATGTGCGGGTTCCTAGTGAGGACGTCGAACCGTGGGCCAGACCCGGCGGGTCGACCTGATAACGCGGCCGACATAGCGGCCCTGATGCGTTCGCGCGGTTGGGATACAAAATTCGTTGGCCTGAAGATCGGGGCCGATGACGTTCATTGGCACACGGACCCGCAGATGCAGCACCTCACCCGGAAGATGCACAGGCGCTCCAAGCTTCTTTTATCCCCAGTCACCCTTGAGGATCCAGAATGAAAATCAACCGCCCTAGTGCCTTGGTATCCGCCGTTGTTGAGCGTGAAGCGGGCCAGATGATTTTGGAATGGGCGCGGAAGCCAATCATGAGAATTGAACCAGAATTTATACGGGGCTGATAAAGCCTTAAAGCTGCGAATACCGAGGAGGACGACATATGGAAGACCAGCCACGCTCCACCAACCTCTCTGGGCTCCTAGAGGACGCCCGACGTCGGCTCGTGGAGACGGGGACCCGCAACCGGCTCATCCATGTCAACCGCGCCGCAAAACGGGCAAACGTGCTCGACGTCATCGATGAGCGGAGCGCGGACGTGTTCGAAATCCTGCGCGCGGGCGGGAAAAAGATGCGATTTCAGCCCCGAGATGATGAAGAGGAGGATCAGCCTGACGCAGAACCGCTTCTTCTGGCGCTGTCCGATCAGGTGGAGGATCCTGAGGAGCGAGATGCCCGCTACCGGGACCTCATCCTCGAGACCCGGCTTGGCCCCGAGGCGTTGCAACGTCGCCTCCTGCGTCTGTTTTCCGACGCGCGGACCGCGGAGGAGGAGCAGGGGGTCAACATCCTCTACCTGGCACTGGGGTTCCTGCGGTGGTTCGAGAGCGACAGCTCCGACATCCCGCGCGAGTCGCCCCTGATCCTGATGCCCGTTGAACTGGTGCGGGATGATCGGCGGGCCACGTTCAATTTGCGCGCCCGTGACACGGAGATCGTTACGAACATGCCGCTCCAGGAGCGGCTGCGCACGGATTTTGGGTTCGAGCTGCCGGAGATATCGGAGGACGAGGGTTTCAGCCCTGAGGAGTATTTTGACGAGCTTTTAGGTCGGATATCGGGGCGTGCGCGCTGGACCATCGAACGGGACGGGATGCAGCTCGGCTTCTTCTCCTTCTCAAAGCTCCTGATGATGCGGGACCTTGAGCCTGAACAATGGCCTGAGGGGGCGTTTGAAGGCCATCCGGTCCTGTCTGGCCTGCTTGATGGCGGGTTTGAGCGGTCCTCACCGCTTTTCGGCCCGCACGAGAGGCTCGACCCGAAACTTGATCCAAAAGACCTGCTGCACGTGGTCCCGGCCGACGCGTCCCAGACAAGGGTGATCGAGGAGGTGCGCGCGGGCCGCAACTTGGTCGTGCAGGGTCCCCCCGGGACCGGCAAGTCCCAGACGATCGCGAACATCATCGCCGCGGCCGCCCATGACGGGAAGCGGGTTCTCTTTGTGGCGGAGAAGATGGCCGCCCTCACCGTCGTGCATGATCGGCTCCGGAAGGTTGGGCTTGGGGACCTATGCCTCGAGATTCATTCTAGGGCCGCCAACAAAAGGGCCCTACTAGATGAGTTGGCCCGGACCCTGGCCGCGGGTGCAGCCTCCCGCGAGCTGCCGGGTCCGCCTGATGCGCTGCGCGAGGCGCGCGACCAGTTGAATGGGGTGGCGGACTTGTTGCATGAGCCGGTCCCCGGATACGGGTTCACCCCGTTCCGGGCGATGGCCGAGATTGCTCGCTTCGTAGGCAAGGAGGCACCCCCTCCGCGGATCCCACGCGACGGGCTGGCCGAGCTGAATGACGCGACGCGCCGGGACCTGGCGGACCGGATCGGGGCCTTTTCGGAGCTGCTCACCCGGACCGGGCCGCGAACGGAGCACCCGTTCTTCGGGGTCGGCGCGACCGCACTCCAGCCCACAGACCTGCAGCGGCTTGATCCGGACCTGGCGCGTGCCGCCGAGGTGGTCACTGTTTTACGCGACGCCGCCACCCGCGTCGCAAAGACGGCCGGATGGCCCGCGCTGGAAAACCTCAAGGATTGCGAAATTCTCTATGATCTCCTGATCGCGGCTGCGGGCCAGCCCGAGGAGGCCCGTAGCGCGACTGGGGCGCTCCTGTCCCGCTCTGGTGATGAGCGGCTCGGTGAGGCGCTGGAGGCTGGGTCTGCCTGGGCCGCGGCTTATGAAGAGGCATCACCCACCTTCACCGAGGCTGCCTTCGGGACTGATCCGACCGCGCTCCGGGCTCGGCTCACGCCAGGGGTCGGCTCTTTCTGGGCGCGCCTCTTTGGCCCCTATCGCGGTGCGAGCCGGGAGCTTACGACCCTGTTGTCGGTAGCGCTGCCGAAATCCCCTCCAGAACGGCTCAGGCTGGTTGACACGCTGATCAGCGTCCGTGGGCTCCGTAAAACTCTCTCCGAGGAGGAGGGGTTCCTGTCCGCCCTGCTCGGGGCGGATTGGCGCGGGGAGCGTACCCCTTTTGCTGCATTGCAGGCGCAGGCGGTCTGGGTTACCCGTCTGACTGGGATCGCCCCTATCGATACCCCTGAGGCGCTGGACCAGATTTGTGCCGCGGCCGAAGCCGCAGAGGAGCTTGCTCCCGTGCTGGAAGTGGCGCGCGCGACGCTCGGATCACTTGAGGCCCGGCTCAATCTCAGCTGGGACGACCTGACCCTTGCCGACATCGAAAAACGGATCATCGCCATGCGCGACGGGATCGACCGCTATGGGGAGTGGTCGCGCCTGTCCGCCCTATATGCCAGGCTTGAAGCCGACAGGCTCACCCCGCTTCTGGATATCCTTGATGAGGGGGTGCTCAGCCCGGACCAGGCGGTGGACGAGTTCCTCTACGCTAGCGCTGAAGCCCGCTGGGAGTCGGCGCGCGCTGCGCTTCCTGATCTTGACGCGCTGGCCCATCTTGACCGGCATGCGCTCGTGGAGACGTTCCGTGGGCTTGATACGTCACGGATGGAGGAGACGCGGCGGCTCGTGCGCGCCAAGCACCTCGCGCAGCTCCCCACGGGCGCGTCGGGCCAGATGGGGTTCCTGCGCGGTGAGATGGCCAAGCAGCGCCGTCATAAGCCGATCCGGCAGATCATGCGGGCGTCCGGCCAGATGGTACAACGGATCAAGCCGGTCCTGCTGATGAGCCCGATCTCCATCGCGCAGTATCTGCCGCCCGGCTCGACCGAATTCGACCTTCTGCTGATCGACGAGGCGAGCCAGGTCAGGCCCGAGGACGCGCTTGGCGCGATCGCACGCTGCAAGCAGATCGTCGTCGTCGGGGATCAGAAGCAGCTCCCGCCCACCAGCTTCTTCGACCGTGTCGCTGGATCTGAGGAGGAGGAGCCGGAGGAGGATGGAGAGGTCCGGGCCGCTTCCGCAACGGAGCTGGAAAGCGTCCTGACCCTCTGCGAAGCGCGCGGGCTGAACCCGGCCATGCTGGAGTGGCATTACCGGTCCCGCGACCCGTCCCTGATCACCGTGAACAACGCCGAGTTTTATGAGCATCGGCTGATCCTGCCCCCCTCACCGGTCCAGAACGACCCCGATTACGGGCTCGCCTTCCGCCGGGTACCCGGGGTCTACTCCAGCCGGTCTCGCGGCGGCGGGCGCCCTGGCACGAACCGGATCGAGGCGGAGGCGGTTGCGACCGCTGTGGCGGAGCACGCCCGGACCCGGCCAGATCTCTCCTTAGGCGTGGTCGCCTTCTCCAAGGCACAGTCCGACATGTTGACGGAGGTACTGGAGATCGCCCGGCGTGATAATGAGATCCTCGATGCGTTCTTGCGCGAGGGCCGTGCGGAGGACGTCTTCGTCAAGAACATCGAGAACGTACAGGGTGATGAGCGGGACGTGATCCTTATCTCCGTCGGCTACGGCCCCTCCGAGCCGAACGGCCGGCTCTCATCGATGTCCTTCGGTCCGGTCAACGGGGAGGGGGGCGAGAGGCGCCTCAACGTGCTTTTCTCGCGCGCCCGGACCCGCTGCCTGGTCTTCTGCTCATTCGACCCGAACGACATAGATACGGCCCGGACAAGCCGAGACGGGCCGCGCGTCTTGAAACGCTTCCTTGAGTTCGCTCGCTCCGGCCAGCTGGCCCAGCCGGAGGTCACCGGTGCGCCTGCCGACAGCCCGTTCGAGGAAGACGTGGCCAGCGTGATCCGAAATCTAGGCTACCCGTGTGACCACCAGGTCGGCGCGGCCGGGTTCCGGATTGACCTCGGGGTCCGGCACCCGGACCAGCCGGGCCGCTATATCCTCGCGGTCGAATGTGACGGGGCCACTTATCACTCCGCCCTTTGGGCGCGGGAGCGTGACCGGCTTCGCCGGGACGTGCTAGAGGGGCTCGGCTGGCAGTTCCACCGGGTCTGGAGCACTGATTGGTTTCACCGCCGTCATGCCGAGGTAGACCGGCTGCGCGCTGCGCTTGAGGCGGCGGCGCTCGCTGAGGGCCCCGATTACACCGGGGCGAACAGTGACGGGCTGCTGCCCGTCGCGCTGGAAGCAGATGTCGCCCCAGCTCCTCAAACCGTGCTGCCCCCGCCACCTGAGCTGTCCGCACAGGCATACCTGTCCTCCAGTTTTACGGTGAAGGTGAGCTTCGAACCACATGAGGCGCCGCTGCCGCTGCTCACTGATCTGGTGACCAGGATCGTTCAGGCCGAGGGGCCGATCCACCGGGACCTCGTCGCACGCCGGGTCGCGGTCGCCTTTGGTAAGCTGAAGACGGGAAAGCGGATCCAGGAGGCATCAGACCGGGCCCTTGAGAGGGCCATGCGGGTAGGCGGGATGATCCTGGACGGGGAGTTTGTGATGACCCCAGCGCAGTGTGAGGGCCCGCCGGTCCGAGACCGGTCCACCAATGGCGCGCCAACAAGCGCGGCGCAGCTCCCGCCCGTCGAGATCCGGGCCGCGGCGGCCCGGGTCGTCGCGGAGAGCGGGCATATGGACCGCGACGAGCTGGTCGTGGCGGCCGCCCGACTGCTCGGCTTCGCCCGGGTCGGCACGGAGCTGCGCGGGGTGATCCACGCCGCACTACCTGAGGAGACGTCATGAGAACGAGCGAAACCCACCCCATCCGGATCGATCCGCTCCCGGTCAGCAACGGCCTTCTCGGCCTGACCTTCTGCCCCGGCAAGCGGGGCGACAGCGTCTATGGCGCCCCTTGGGCGCGCGACCTCGAGACGGACCTCTCCGCGATCCAGGGCTGGGGGACGACGACCCTGGTAACCCTCATGGAGCGGTTCGAGTTCGACCTGCTCGGCGTCCCGGACCTGCCGGACGGGGTGATCGCGGCGGACATGAGCTGGACCCACCTGCCGATCCGGGACGTGGACGTCCCCTCCGACCCGTTTGACGCGGTCTGGCCGGAGATCCGCGCAGACCTGATACGCCGCCTCGCCGCTGGGGAGCGTGTTGTCTTCCACTGCCGCGGCGGGCTCGGCCGGACCGGGCTCGTTGCGGCGCTCCTTTTGATCGAGCACGGCGTGGACCCGGAGTCCGCGATCGGGCAGGTCCGCAAGGCCCGCCCCGGCGCGATCGAGACCGAAAGGCAGGAGGCCTACGTGCTCGCCTACCGCCCCAGCACCACAGAAGGAGACGCGTGATGGACTGGTTTGAACGGGTTACCGGGTTCCCGGAGGAAGCCTATGAGGCAACGAGGTCCCGGCTCCGGATGGAGGACGGCCGGCTCCTGAACGAGACCGACGGGACCTCGCACGCGGTGGGTGAACTTGAGCTCCCTTCCCTTGCGGATCTCCGCACGCGGACGTCCGGGATATCCGGGTCCGGCCTCCTGCGTCTCGGCGTTCTGGAGGGGGACGTTCGCAGGCTTCATGCGAACCCGGATAACGAGGGTGCCACCTTCCAGGTCGCCTCCCAGTTCAACCTGCTGGAGATGGTCGGGCCGGACGTGACCCCGGAGCACGGGGTCTCCCGCTACGTCTACGACCGGACCCAGGGGCCCGCCTGCGCGATCGCTGCCGGCGCCGGCACGATCTGGCGGAACTACCTCGCCCCGGTCGGGGATCAGACCGGACAGACTGCGGACCGGCAGATCGACGGGCTCGCGGATCTGGGCGCGGCGCTCATGCAGGGGATGGGGTCCGCCACTCCGCTCTGGCGGATGCGCAACGGCTACGCGCTCCCGGACCGGGACCGGCTCTCGGAGGTCGAGGCGTATATCGCAGCCCTCGACGAGGTGGGGCGTGACGCGCTACGCGCCCGCCTACGGGTCGGGGTGCACCGGGACGTGGGCGTGACGGAGCCTGGCGCGGCACCGGACGCCCGGGTGACCCAGGTCTACGCCTCAGCCCTCCCGGTCGCCTATTCCGGGATCCGGGCGGATCGGTGGTCCGGGCTCGGCGCCCTCGTGCTGCAGGCCGCCTATGAGGCCACCCTGCACGCCGCTGTGCTGAACGCGGCGCGCGGCGGGTCCCGCCGGGTCCTGCTGACCCGGCTCGGGGGTGGCGCCTTCGGGAACGACGAGCGGTGGATCACCAGTTCGATCCTGCGGGCTCTATCCCTTTTCAGGGGGCACGATCTCGAGGTTCTGATGGTCAGCTACGGGGCCCCGTCCCGGGAGATCCGGGAGGTGGAGGTGGCTTGGGGCGAAAAGGCTTATAAAACTGGAGAATTTAATGAAAGAAGATATAGGAAATGAGCGGATACGGACGAGGATCGGTGTTCCAGCCCCAGCGGGGCTTGCTCCCGAGACCCTGACACGTCTAGGCCGGGACCGGGTGCGCGCGGTCCGCGCGACAGACGGGGCCTGGTCCTTCAACTACTCTATCATCAGGCTGGACGCGCCGGAGCTGGACGCCCGCCTGACTGTCTGGTCTGAGGCGCTGGCCGAGGCGGTCGCCCCGCTCCGTGTCCGGAGCGTGGAGCTCACCTTCAACAGGCCAGAATCGGGGGCACAGATCACTGGGGACGCGGAACTCGCCTTGACCGAGTTCGCACGGACCTGTGTTGACCTACTCGATCAGATCGGACCCGAGAGAGACGTCCTCATCAGCTTTTACTGGTCCCCGCTGACCCGGACCCAGGAGTGCCTCGACGACTGGCACCTTGAGCTCGGTCCAGTCCGAGACGAGATCGACGCGGCCGGAAACTCCCTGATCCGGACCCTCAAGCCCTGGCTCGAGGGGCTCGACTGTATGATCCTAAACCTCGAATACGTGATCGGCGAGGGTGTGGGAGCTTTGAGCAGCTAGGCCCATGGCATCAGGGCGTCGATGTCGCGGGCGAGGTGGGGCTGCGGATGGCGTTTTCCACGAGGTTGTGGGTAGGAGATAGTTGATGATCAGAGCGGCGCTATTGGTAACCGCGGTAGAGGTGTTTTCATGATCATTCTTCAGCGCACCGCACAGGCAGAGCCAAAGAGGTGCCTTGCGTCTGACAAACGGTCTGTTTCAACAAGACCTTGATACCTATCTCAGATACATATCGAGTGGTTTACAAAATGGGGGGGCGGATGGTCGACGAAGCGCGCAAAACAGAGATGCGGAAATACCAGCAACGGCGCTCAGCGATACGTCGTGAACACGGCCTCGTTACGAGGACGTATTGGATATGGGAGGAAGATAGCGACGCTTTTCGCGCTGCGGTGACCCCTTATGTCGATCGCGCCCGTCTGATCGAGGCGCTCTTGGGGGCCGCGCCGTTACCGTCCCTAGAACTCGTTGAAATCGTGAAGCAGCACGGCTTCCCTTATGATCCGGCGGATATCGTCTTCTTGGCTGAGCTCCGGACGAAGATCGAGTTGAGGCCTTTCGAGAGCGCGTCCGTGAAGGCGCGGGCTGAAAAAATTCTCGCGCGATATGACCTACCCGTCACATTAGACGACCTCCTCGCATAAAAATGCGCTCTCTGTGATGCTGCTGTCGTCGGTTCGGCCAAGCGCGCTTCTGAGCGCGCTTGATACAGGTATCAGGGCTAAGGTTTTACGCTTTCGGCGGCCTTCTTCGACCAAGCAGTCCCATTTCCCCGTCCGGGTCCTGCTGCGCGACGTATGACCCGAGCGTTTTCAGCGCGGCTTCGATGTGCTCGATATCCTTCTCCACCGGTTGGTAAAACGGGGGTGGATTGTCGGCCTCCGCGAGCGTCTTTCTGGCTCTCAACGTGTCCAGCGCGCACCGCGCCATAAAAAGGTCCAGTCGGGCAGCGTAGCCGGTCACCGGATTGTCGGGCATTGGGTTACTCCTTCTTTCTGCTGTCCTGCCCATTGTCGCCGCCCCCCGTGAAAACCCCAAACGTTCATTTTCCTCGCGCGGAGCAGGTGTCCCCGTAAAGGCACAAGGTGCATCATCGCAGCGAGTAGGGGTTGCGAAATAGATTTTCTCACAATATCTGTATCAGATACAGCTATCCAAATGGTCAAGGAGAATGGCGATGCGTGAGAAAATCCAGGTGGCGGGTGCCTTTGCGGCGAACATGATCATTTTTTCGAACGACCTCGTCGAAGCTGTGACGGAGACCGTTTCTTTTTTGATGTGGGTGCTGCTGTGAGCTGCGACAAAGATGACGATGATCTGTCCCATCTCGACGAACTGCTGGGTGGGGACGCAGGACCGGGAGAGGTCCCACCGCTGCGGCGTGGGCTCCACCACAGGGTCATCCTGCTGCCTGACGCCCCTAGACTTGACGCGGACGCTGAACTCGACCGGGTCATGCCCCGTATTTTGTCGGACGTCGTCGAGCGTGTGAACTTGGCCTTGGAAGAGTCGCTTCCTGGGGTAGGTGCGCGGTTTCGCGTGCAGGGTCGCCGGGTGCTGTTCGAAGCGGAGGCGCCGGATGTGCTCGACCTGCTGCCTGAAAGCGTTGCTGTAGAACTTGACTGTAAACTTGCAGTCCTCACGCCGGTGGCCGAGTTCCAAGGGGCCTACCTCGGCTCGCTGCGTGCGGGCCTTCAGCGGTATGCAGCTGAATTGGTTGACGCCTATACGGAGCGTGAGCGGAAAAAGGTTCTTGCGCGCGAAGTCGAACGGCGTCGTCAGGGACCGCTGCACCGGCTTAAGGACGACGATCGCAAGCTGGTCGAGGCCGCTGCCGGTGAGCTCCTAGTCCTCGGGCCGGTTGACGTGGACAAGGTTGATGCACTCTGGTCCGAAATCCATGCGGACGCCCCTTGGCTGCAAGCGGCATCGGTTGAGGCGTGGCGCGCGATGCGGCATGAGGTCG
>Ga0075467_10004111_pt1 | contig 10897 bp, 9 predicted proteins | sample DEB08_DNA_9_FD_75067 | JGI IMG/M metagenome (GOLD analysis project Ga0075467, IMG submission 75067) | Aqueous microbial communities from the Delaware River and Bay under freshwater to marine salinity gradient to study organic matter... | ecosystem: Environmental > Aquatic > Marine > Coastal ...
AAGCGTGAATCGGCTCCTAAAAATGTACTTTCATTGGTAATGTTATTGCTACTTTGACATTTTTTTCTGCCTTTTGACCAGCTTGCCATTGTGGCATCGACTCGAATATACTCAAGTAGATTTTATCAAATTCTTTATTAATCCCTTTTATTAATTGTACATTGTGTACCTCTCCATTTTCATCAATTACAAATCGAACTATCATTTCACCGATTTCAATATCGTCCACCGCAATATTTTCAGCTAAAGGTAATTTGCCTAATACGTATAACATCAACTGATTGTTACTACAAGCGTTTCGCTCGTCTTCGCCCAGTAAATCCGTACAATCACCAAAAACAGGCATTTGCTCCACAAATCTATAGATTGTATCATTCGAAATGGAATCAGTTACCTCTTGTGCAAAGCCAATTTGAAGTGTTGACAGGTTAATAAATATTGATAAATAAATTCTCATAAAAAGATTTTTGTAATATTTCGGTAGTTGCAGCGTAACCGGCATTTTTATCACAAACGATATCAAGTAAAGTCAAATAATGTCGGTGGCGCTTTTACTTCTTTCCACAAATCATCTGCATCATAGTCCGTTCTGTTCAACTTATCAGAAACGGCATAAATCTTCAAAGTATTGTTTTCTACAGGTTTTAACATCGACAAAACCTCCTTTAGCGGCATATCGGACAACCAACGTTTTTGATCTTCGACAGTCGGCAAAATAACAGGCATTCGATTGTGAATCCACTGCATTTCTTCGTTAGGTGTTGTCGTGATAATTGTGAAAGTTTTATTTCCTTGCCATTCGTCCCAAAGTCCTGCAAATACCATTAATTGCGAATCTTTCGCTATAATTCGATGCGGAATTCTATTCCGTCCATACTTTTTCCATTCATAGAATCCATCTGATAAAATCAAACAGCGATTTTTACGAATCGGCATACGAAAAGACGGTTTGGTAGCAATACTTTCACTACGAGCATTAATCAAATTACTACCAAAATCTGCGGACTTTGCCCAATTCGGGACTAATCCCCATTTAAACTCCTGTACCTCGTTCGGATTATCATTTGCAATCACGTAGGCAACTTGTGTCGGTGCAATATTGTATCGTTTCGTCAAGTCTTCTTGAATCGACAAGCCAAAGTGCTTATTGACTTTTTCTTTAGAAACCGCAAATGAATATCGTCCACACATTTTTTTAGTTTAAGTAGTTTTATAGTTGAAATAGTTGATAGCTGAAGTAGTTTTGTTTTAATACCACGTAGGAACTACTAAAACTACTTCAGCTATCAACTATCTCAACTCCTAAAACAATTTCTATTGACAATTCGGATTGATACCTAAAACATATTTAGTTTTAACGTCAATCAATTCGGCAGATTCTGAACCTGTGAAACCGCCAATATCGCCATTCGATAATTTTTCTTTATATAATGCCGTCAACTCCCGAGCGACCGGAATATACGACCAATGCCATTTTTCTTCTTGATAACCATCTGGTCGAGTTTTATCCATCACCGAATAAACTTGACAGAAGCCATACTTTGAAGCGTTATCGGTTAGCCAATCGTATTCAATCAATCCGTCACCACTCCCAAAATAGCTATTATTCAAATTATTAATATCCACATCTGTTCCCCAATGATGACGAGAAGTTCCTGGCATTGATGACCAACGCAAGATTTTCATCGCTTTTTGTTTAGGTTCCATATCTTTCGACAACATTTTACCATCGACCTGTCGTTTTCCATTCCATTTCGCTTCCCAAATAGATTTTTGGTGATGAAAAGGTCGAGTAGCCGAAATGATCTTTAGCGTAACACCATCTTTTTTAGCCGCTTCAAACATTTTCTGGTAAGCTTCATAAGCATCTGTTCTCATACGCATACCACTCTTTGAGGCGTATTTGCTGGCAATTGTTGAAAAATCTGGATGTGAATTTGGATTAAATTTTCCCATTAAATAATCTGTATCAAATGGTGCAGATTTTTGAACCGAAAGCGTAGAAACTACTTGACGAGCATTTTTATTTTCGTTTTGAATTTCCATCGTTTCCTTTTCAGACATTTGTCCTTCTGTCGCCTCGCCTTTTGTCTCTTTTTGAGCAGGCTCTTTTGTTGTCGTATGATTTGTAGATTCAACAACTTTTTCTGAATCTTCTTCCCCCAATTGATTAGTTGTTGAAGACTCGTTATTGTTAGAACAAGCCATTGCCGAAAGGCAAATAATAGACAATATAATATATAAATTTTTCAAGTATCGTTTTTTTTAACTACAAAGAGGTGATATCAAGGCATGGAAAATAATAAATTTTTCATAAAAATTTAATTTATAACCTATAAACCTGACAAATTTTACCGCAGCCTCTTTATAATTTATTCTGATCTAATTTCGTCACCAAATGCTTTCCGTACTTCTTCAGGAATAAGTTGTCCAAGAATCACTTCTAATTCCGGTTTATTTTCTAAAAAATACCAATTTTCATTCAATTTAATAGCAAACATTTCGCTATCAATATCAAGGGCGAACGTAGAAGTCGTTTTGTCATAAGTCACTTTATCTTCGCCATATTCTTCATTAAATGCTGCTAAAACATACTCATCAGCACTATTATCTGCAAACTTCATCGTCATTTCGAAATTATATCGAACGACTCCGAAAGTTTCACCTTCGTGTTCAACTGTTTTATCTAAGATTTCCGTAATTTCAAAGTTACCAAAACCAACTTCCATTTCTTCACTTTCAAACAATTGTTTGTACTGCTGTTTGAATGCTTCTTTTGGAACGATATTAAAGATTTTAGGGTAAACTTTTTCCATAATTCCGTCCACATCAAGTGTTTGATTCAGCTTAATGTAGGCTTCCGTTGCCGTGCGAATTTCCTCTTTTAACTCCTGGGCGTTTGCCCCAAATCCTATTACTGAAAAGACCAAAAGGATTAGTATCTGTTTTAATTTCATAACTTTAGTGATTAGTTTAATATAACAATTATTCGTTATTTGAAAATCAATATCTTTAATAAAACAAAGATTTTTATCAAAAAATTGCATTAACAAATTAACTAATTTATTAAAATCTTAATATTCGAACTCCAACTTCTGTGTTGGATAATTAAACAAAGATTTATTTTTTATTAATCGAACAACTTTTGACGGAACGAGCTTTTCCCAACCAGGTTCATCATTGCCAATCATCTCTAAAACCGTTTTAGAAAAGATGTGTAAAATTTTACGGTTGTAACCGATAATATCGGTGATTTGTCCGCCGTCCGTTAAGTGTTTATACAAAAATCGAATCTCGTCTGGAATGGGCATATTTTGAGCTGTCATTAGTTCGGCAGTACCTTCCTGCATAATCGGATAAACGTACAATTTGACATTCTTACGGAACAACTCACCGAAAGCTGCTAATAATCGACCATCCGAATAATTATAATATTTATCATTTATCAAATCCAATAAAACCCTCGCACCAACTACAATTCCGACTTTATTTACTTTAAAATCTGCTAAATAATCAATCAATTTTGAATAAACATCACAGTTTGAAATAACGACTGTTTGTCCCATCGCACACAGTAAATCCGCTCTATCCAAAAAATCTTTTGTATCAACATCGCCCTCAGCCGAAAGATTATCAATCGTAATTTCGGTCAAGACTTTTGCCTTTCGAGCATCAACATCAGATTCCGATTTGAATTGATTTGTAGATACTTTTAGCATATCTTCGTTGACCAAAGTCATCGGTCGGAAACTACCTCGAAGCATCAATACAGACTTTCGATACAAAAACTCCGAAGCATGTACGGGTTGCCCTTTTTTATCAAACATCGACACATCGCACAAGCCATGTTTTACCAGATAGAGAGTCAATAAACGATTATCTAAATGCTCAAATGCGGGTCCGGTCATACGAATCATATCGACTTGCACACGCCCTTGTAAACTGTCCATCAAAGACTTTACAAAAGTTTCAGGATCATTTTGATAACGAAAAGCACCATAAACTAAATTCACCCCCAAAACGCCAATCGCCTGCTGCTGCAAACCATTAGAATTATCTAACATTTTGACATGTAAAACCACATCGTTATAATCTCCATTTGGTTCAACCTGAAAACGAATCCCTAACCAGCCATCACCCTTGATAGTCCGATGATAATTAATTGCTGCCACCGTATCTGCGAAAGCAAAAAAGGTCGTGTCTGGGCGTTCGTCCGTCAATCGCTCTTCTAAAAGATCATATTCGTGATTCAACATTTTATATAATCGGGCTTCACAGACATATCTTCCTGTCGGTTCTGGGCCATAGATCTCGTCGCTATATACCTTGTCATAAGCCGACATTGTTTTGGCGATTGTTCCTGCCGCAGCACCTGCCTGAAAGAAGTGTCGAGCTACTTCTTGTCCGGCACCGATTTCGGCAAAAGTGCCATAAACAGCATTATCTAAGTTGATTTCGAGTGCTTTTTGTTCTGGTTCGAGTGCTTGATGCTTCATTTGCTTCATTGTAGAGTTAGGAATTAGGAATGAGGAATACTCAAACTAATCCAAAATTTATTGATTATAAAGACTACAAAAGTAAGGATTTTTTTGTTTTAGGGGGTACTTCCTTTCACTCAATCTGTAAATTTAAAAATTTGCATCACGGGGTAAGTTTTTTATATATTTTGTCGTTTGAAAAATAAACTCACTATTTAAAATTCAAATTTTTATACATTACAATTCTACTAATTTATTAAAATTTTAGTCTAAATCTGACAAAATAAACGACTTAATCGTACTACAATTTCCTTGCTGCTATTTTGTAAAAGTGAACCTTTTAGCTATTCTTGAAATCTCCATCAAATTATTCTGAAATTATCGTTTTCTCAAAAAAAAAGCTACCCGAATTCGAGTAGCTTTTATATCCTTTTCAATAAAATAGTATTTTCAGATAAGTATTTGTTATAAAAAATTATACTTAATACCTAAATGAGACTTCTAATCTACATTATCATGTAAAAAAGAATTTCCTTTTTTTAATTCTGGTTTTTCATCATCAGATAATGACCATTTAGACATTTTTGACTCTGATGAATGTGGAATATCTTCTAGTTCCACTTTACGACGCAAATAAGCCGGTTCACTTTCTAAGTCATTGACAATCTGTGGGTTGTTTAACTTTTGATGTAAATTATTCAGGCGTTCTCTGCGGCGTTGACGAATCTCATAACCATCCTGACGACCTTCAGATTTCACGACCGGTTCTTGTTCGTTTTTGTACTTTGGTCGAGGGTCTAAATCATACGAAATTTTTTTTTCGCCATCACGGTAACCTGTTGTGTAAGGACGTTTGATTTCTACTTCATCCTCTAAAGAAACAACTCTACGAACTGGCTTAGGTTCTTCTTGAACTTCTTCTTTCGGTTCTTCTTTTTCCTGCTTTTCGAAACCAGTCGCAATAACTGTTACACTGATTTTTTCCCCTAAGGTTTCATCATAACAATTACCCCAAATCAAATCCGTTCCATAACCTGCTTCTTCCTGTACATATTCTGTAATTTCAAATACTTCGTCCATTGTTACTTCTTTAGTACCAGAAGTAATATTTAACAAAATATGTTGCGCACCACGAATTTCGTTATCTTCCAATAAAGGCGAATTCAAAGCAGCTTCTACAGCACGTCTTGCACGGTTTTCACCTTCCATTGCTGATGTTCCCATAATCGCAACCCCTGAGTTACGCATTACGGTGTTTACATCTTCAAAATCCACATTGATATAACCTGGCACGGTAATAATTTCCGCAATACCTTTTGCAGCTGTTGCCAAAATGTTATCCGCATTAGAAAATGCTTTGGCTAAAGTTAAGTTACCGTGAATTTGACGTAATTTATCATTAGAAATAACAATAATCGTATCTACATTCTTCTTCAACTCCTCTAAACCTTCCATGCCTTGATTCTGACGACGACGACCTTCAAACGTAAACGGCAACGTCACAATACCAACTGTCAAAATATCCAATTCTTGAGCAATTTTAGCGATAACCGGAGCAGCACCTGTTCCTGTACCACCGCCCATTCCTGCAGTGATGAACACCATCTTCGTGTTGTCTGTCAAGAATGACTTGACCTCTTCGACGGATTCGACACAAGCCTCACGACCAATGTTGGGTTTTGAACCTGCTCCACGACCTTCTGTTAGTTCTGGACCTAACTGGATTTTATTCGGTACGGCACTCAGCTCTAACGACTGCTCGTCCGTATTACAAATGATAAAATCTACACCGACAATGCCTTCATTGAACATGTGCGTAACTGCATTACTTCCGCCACCTCCGACACCGATTACCTTTATAATTGAATCTCCGTTTGATAGATTGAATTGCATAATATTTTTGTTTTAGTTTGGAATTTACTGATCCCAAGAGCTAAAAAATTTGTTAAAAATAAGCTGATTCCAAATGTACGGATAACATAAAATATATCAAAGTTTCCATAGCATTTAAGTATTTAAGAGGGAGCATAAAGGGGTAAAGTGTAAAATACAACACACTTCCCCCTCTTGAACTTTAACCTTTACTTAAAAATCAGTTTCTGGTTCAGCTTCAAACCATTCCTTTGTTTTACGGAAGATCTCTTCGTACCATCTACCGTTTTTAACCTCAGCATTACTTTCTAAAACTGGTTCTTTTTGCTCTGCTGTATCTTCTGATTTTTCCTCCGCTTTTTGTTCAACAACAGGTGGCATTTCACGCAAACCTTTCAAGATTAAACCTAAAGCCGTCGCATAAATAGGACTGCTCAAGTCCTCTGCATAACCGTGTGCCAAATGCTCGACAGGCGAACCGATACGAGTCGGCATTCCAGTATGATAAGCCGCTAACTTTTCGATGTGTTGCAACAATGCACCTCCACCAGTCAAAACGATTCCGCCAGCCATCAACTTACGCTCGAAACCCGAGCGACGAATCTCCCAATAAACATGGTCAAAAATCTCTTCTACTCTCGCTTGAATGATTCTTGCCAAATTCTTTTCAGAAATTTCTTTTGGCTCACGACCTTTTAACCCAGGAATCGTGATAATTCGATTATCATAAACCTCGTCTGCCAACGCTGAACCAAACTTCACTTTTAACTGTTCCGCTTGATTTTGCATCACATTACAACCCTCTTTGATGTCTTTTGTAATCACATTGCCACCAAAAGGAATCACGGCAGTATGACGAATAATGCCTTCATAGAAAATCGCTAAATCTGTCGTTCCACCTCCAATATCAACCAACGCAACACCAGCTTCCATCTCTTCCTCACTCAATACAGATTGAGAAGATGCAATCGGTTCTAAAGTCAATGTACCAACGTCCAAACCAGAACGTTCTACACATTTGAATATATTTTTTGAAGCCGCAATCTGACCAGTGATAATATGGAAATTCGCTTCTAGACGAACACCTGACATACCAATCGGGTCGGTGATTCCTTGCTCATTATCAATCGTAAATTCTTGCGGAATCACATGAATAATTTTATCACCAGGAGGCAAAACCAGCTTGTGCATATCGCTAATCAACTTCTGAATGTCCGCACGACTAATTTCATCAATTGAATGATCACGAGTCAAGATTCCACGATGTTGTAAACTCTTAATATGTTGCCCAGCGATACCAACATGTACCACTTTAATATCAATTTTTGCACGACGTTCAGCTTCTGCTACTGCGTCTGAAATAGCTTTTACGGTCTTTTCGATATTAGAGACAACGCCTCTTGATACACCGATAGAGTCCACCTTTCCAACACCTAATATTTCTAATTGTCCATGTTCGTTCAAGCTACCTGCAATAGCACAAACCTTTGTTGTACCAATGTCTAATGCAACTACAATGTTTTGATTATTCATAATACTACTATTTTCTTTTAAAGGATTTCTTTGCTATTTTTCTATAAGTATAACCTATAGTATTTAATAAAATATAAAAACTATCCCAAGATTTTGAGATAAATTGTGACCATCTATCTGGAACATCAACTGAAGACTAATTCTTCACGCCAACCACTTGTTTTTTATATTTCAAATTCAACTTATCATATTTTCGCCAACCTTCATAAGGCATTGCTTCGAGATAGAAAATCTTTAGTTTTCTAAATTTTTCTTTCATAAAAGTCAAGTCGCCAAAAATCAATTCTGTATCACCCACTTTTGGAATTAGCGTAAAATCTTGATTTTTTTCAACATAGATTTGCTCAATCTGAGCTGTCAAAAATGTATCTTGACGAATAAACTGTATCATTTTGTATAAGCTATCAACCACATTATACAAAGTATCTGCCTCAACACTCAACCTCGGTTCTTGAATATTTCCTGATGCTACAATGACTCTCGATGTTGCTCTTTCAGAAACTGGCATTTGCACACCATTTTCATCCAAATAAAACGAATTATTCTTGATGTCAAAACATCGCATAATCGGCTTTCGCTGAATAATATCAATCGTGATATTGTTCTGAGCATCTACAAAAACATCAGACTCTAAGACCCACGGAAAGCCATCAACAACCTCTTCCAATGATTTTAAATTGATTCGTTTCAAGGTTTCATCACCTAATAAATCCTCGACTTTTCGAGTCGTTTCACCATAAAACGTTTCCTTAATCAGATTACCTACGTCTTCCTTGGTAATAAAATATTTGCCATCAACCGGCTCAATATTTACATTGAATTGCTCACTTGTGGAGTTGAATTTGTATTCAATTGCTGTAAACAAAATACCTAATAAAAACAAGCCGCCAGCGAAAGCAACTAATCGCTTCAATGTTTCCCTCAATCTTCTCGTCTCGCCACTTGCCATTTTTTTGACAATTTAATGATGTACTAAAATCAATAGTTTGAAGTCTATTCAAATTCGACTATCGCAAATAAAAGAAATTCTATAACTTTTGTGCTGACAGTAAATAAAATGATTTCATTTTTGACTGTCATTTTATTGATTTTTTGGTGATTTTATAAGAATTTTCAATCAACATGTTTCAAACACCAAATTACATATTTTTTAATATATAAGTCAAGTAAATCGTTCCAATTAGCTTGAAGTATTTTTAAATATTTAGCTAATTTTCAGCCATTTATCCCTTAATAATTCAACTAATTTATCAACATCTCCTGCACCTAAAACTAAAATGATTTCAGATTCTTTATTTGGATAAATTCTTAACAAATCTTGTTTTGAAACAATTTTCTTGTTTGAATTTTTGATTTTATCTAAAATAATTTGTGATGTCACATTTTCAATAGGTAACTCTCTCGCAGGATAAATATCTAACAGCACAATTTCATCTAAGGCACTTAACGCTTCCGCAAAACCGTCAACAAAGTCTTTTGTCCTCGAAAACAAGTGCGGTTGAAACACGCCAGTTATCTTTTTATTCGGGTATAAAGTCCTCGCCGCATCTATCGCCGCATTTAGTTCAGTCGGGTGATGTGCATAATCATCAATCAACACTTTATCATTTTCACGAATAACAAATTCGAATCGTCTTTTAATACCTTTAAAATTCAATAAACCTTTACGAATATCAGTACTCGAAACACCCAACGATTGAGCAATAGCAACAGCTACAGTTGCGTTTTCGATATTGTGTTTTCCAGGTAATGTGAATTTCAAATTATCAATATTTTCGATCGGACTTTGCAAATCAAATACAAAAAAACCATCTTCAACTCGCAAATTTTTCGACTGGAAATCACCATTTTCTACCCCAAAAGTCTGCACTTTCACACCATCATTTACTTTTGGCCGCAATGGCAAATCATATTTATAAAACACAAAACCGCCACTTTGCACCTGTGTCACATATTGATGAAAAGTGTCGTGCATTGCTTCGATATTACCATAAATATCCAAATGATCCGCATCCATACTCATTATCGCTGCAATATTCGGATACAAATGCAAAAAAGAACGGTCAAATTCATCCGCTTCTGCTACGACATAATCCGAATCACCTTCCACAAAATTCGACTCAAAATTCAATGCAATTCCACCCAAAAACGCTGATATAGCTACATTTCCTTCATTAAGTAAATGCGTTGTAATCGTTGAAGTTGTTGTTTTTCCATGCGTTCCCGCAATTCCAATAACCTTCTTCGCTTTACTAATGATTCCTAAAACCGCTGCACGTTTCAACACAGGAAAGTCATTATCAAAAAAATAAGACAATTCCGAATGTGAACGAGGAACAGCAGGTGTATAAACTACTAAATCAATTCCATCAGGAATTTGTGCTACATCATCTTCATAATGTATTTTAATCCCTTCATTTTCAAGGTTTTGAGTGAGCTGAGTTAAAGTTCTATCATAACCAAAGACCTCAATACCTCGACTATTGAAATATCGTGCGATTGCACTCATTCCTATTCCGCCAACGCCTATGAAATAGGCTTTTTTGATGTTATTGAAATCTATCATTTTTAGTAGTTAGTGATTAGTACCTTAGAGATTAGCAACTAATCGGCTAAAAATCAATTTATTATGGTTTAATTCTTTAATATTCTTTGAATCTAAATTCTCAATCCTTTCCGTCATTCCTGCCTTCACAGGAATGACGGAGTTTTTATAGCGGCAAGGTCGTACCCTTGCCCTACGATTTTACCAAACTCAAAACCTCTTTCGCAATCACTTCCGCTGCATTCGTTTTCCCTAATTTTTTAATATTCGCACTCAACTCCAATTGTTGATTATGATTATCCAAAACTGATTGAGCGGTCAAAATCATTTTCTCACTTGCTTCTACGTCTCGTACCAAAATTGCAGCCTCTTTTTCCACCAAAGCCATTGCATTTTTTGTTTGATGATCTTCCGCTACATTCGGTGAAGGCACAAGGATAGTTGGTTTTCCGACTAAGCACAATTCTGA
>Ga0075467_10004112_pt1 | contig 10896 bp, 5 predicted proteins | sample DEB08_DNA_9_FD_75067 | JGI IMG/M metagenome (GOLD analysis project Ga0075467, IMG submission 75067) | Aqueous microbial communities from the Delaware River and Bay under freshwater to marine salinity gradient to study organic matter... | ecosystem: Environmental > Aquatic > Marine > Coastal ...
ACTCCTTCAGAAATTCTAAAACATCATACGCTTACTTCCGACTACTTAAGTGGCGTGAAAGAAATTGCTATTCCAAAGAAAAGAAGAAAAGGAAACGGAAAAATTCTGAGTTTAAAAGGGGCAACTGGAAACAACCTTAAGAAAGTTTCAATTGATATTCCATTAGGTAAGATGATTGGAGTAACTGGAGTTTCAGGTAGTGGAAAATCGACCCTTATTAACGAGACCCTTTACCCTATTTTAAATGCACACTTTTTTAATGGCGTTAAAAAACCATTGCCTTACACAAAAATTAGTGGCCTTGAACACCTTGACAAAGTAATAGATATCAATCAATCACCTATTGGGCGTACACCTCGGTCTAACCCTGCAACATATACGGGTGTATTTTCTGAAATTAGAAGTCTTTTTGCTAAAGTTCCAGAGGCGATGATTCGGGGGTATAAACCGGGAAGATTTAGCTTTAATGTCACTGGAGGAAGATGCGAAACCTGCAGAGGTGGTGGTTTACGTGTTATTGAAATGAGTTTCCTTCCAGACGTCTACGTCGAATGTGAAACCTGCTTGGGACATCGTTTTAATCGCGAGACTCTTGAGATTAGGTATAAAGGAAAGTCAATTTACGATGTCCTTGAGATGACGATCGACGAGGCTTGTCCGTTCTTTGAATTAATACCAAAAATATATAGAAAATTAAAAACCATTCAGGATGTTGGCCTTGGATATATTACCTTAGGACAGCAATCAACAACCCTTTCTGGAGGAGAAGCACAACGAATTAAACTGGCAACTGAACTCTCAAAAAGAGATACTGGAAATACTTTCTACATTTTAGATGAGCCAACAACTGGGCTTCATTTTGAAGATATTCGTGTGTTAATGATCGTTCTTAACAAATTAGTCGACAAAGGGAATACTGTTTTAATTATTGAGCACAATCTTGATGTGATAAAAACCGTTGACTATATATTTGATATTGGTCCGGAAGGCGGAAAAAAAGGAGGTTTACTTTTAGCCAAGGGAACACCCGAAGATATTGTAAAATGTAAGAATAGCTATACAGCCGATTTCCTAAAAAAAGAATTACATTAGATATTTATTTAAACTAGTGTTTATTGAAAAATGAAACAATGAGAGACGAAAAGAAACCAAAAAATTGGAACGAAGTCAAAACAAATGATTCTTGGGGGATTTTTAAAATCATGGGAGAATTCGTCGGGGGATACGAAAAGATGAGTAGAATTGGCCCCTGTGTTTCGATTTTTGGCTCGGCTCGTACAAAATCAGACAATGTCTATTACAAACTTGCAGAACGTATTGCTAAAAAAATTACTGAAAATGGCTATGGCGTAATTACAGGTGGTGGCCCAGGAATTATGGAAGCAGGAAATAAAGGTGCACATCTGGCAGGAGGAACCTCGGTCGGTTTAAATATAGCGCTCCCATTCGAGCAAAACGACAATCCATATATTGACAGCGACAAGAGTATTGATTTCGATTACTTTTTTGTCCGAAAAGTGATGTTTGTAAAATATTCGCAAGGATTTGTTGTAATGCCAGGTGGTTTCGGGACTTTAGACGAGTTCTTTGAAGCTTTAACTTTGATACAAACCAATAAAATTGATAAATTCCCGATAATTTTAGTGGGGAAAAAGTTCTGGGGTGGCTTGTTTGACTGGATTACAGACACCCTGCTTTCCGAAGGTAATATTAGTCCCGAAGATTTGGATTTAGTACATCTAGTAGATAATGAAAATGAAGTGTTAGAAATTCTAAATGACTTCTATGAAGAGTATAATTTAAGCCCCAATTTTTAAATAGTTGCCAAAAACCTATAAATTGTTAGTCACTTCTTGAATTTTTATAAAACACCCATATTCGTATTCTGCCTGTTTGCTGCGTCATTGTTCGCCCAGCACGGGATAAATATTGATGCAACGCTACAACCAGATACCAAATCTTTAGTAATTGAACAGCGAGTGAAGTTTCTGAACACTTCAAATGATGTCTTAAATGAAATATACTTTAATGATTGGGCGAATAGTTTTAGTAGTAAAACTACAGAGCTTGGAAAACGCTTTTCTGAAAATTACGAAGCTGCTTTTCACTTCGAAAAGAATCGAAACAGAGGAAGATCAGACATTCTTAGTGTAACCTCAGAATTAGATATTCCACTGAAATGGATGCGCGGTAAAGCAGTAGATGTTTTAAAAGTACAGCTAGATAAACCGCTACCGCCTGGCGAAAGCTTCACGCTTATCTTTAATTATACCATTAAACTACCTAAGGATAAGTTTACAAGATACGGTGTTAGTAAAACTAATGATTACAAGTTGCGATACTGGTATTTATCTCCTGCAGTTTACGATGGAGAATGGCTCACCTATAGTAACAAGAACTTAGACGATTTATATGCCTCACCCTCAGATTTTAAGATTTCAATTCATACTCCTGACTACTATTATCTTACTTCCGATTTTGACACAGTAGTTGAAAGCCGATATGAGGGTGTAAAAACGACTATTCTCAAAGGTGATAATAGAATAAATGCAGATCTATATTTAGAAAAATTTAGTTCATTTCAAACTATTGAAACTGATAAAGTAGATATCGTTACTAATATTGCGGATAGTGAAATAAATGGACCGACTCAAGCATTAATAATTGATAGAATAGCCCACTTCTTAGATTATAACTTAGGAGCCTACCCCTTTAATAAATTGGTAATTAGCGAAGCAGATTATAGAAGTAATCCTGTCTATGGGCTTAACCAATTACCAGATTTTATCAGTCCCTTTCCTGATGGTTTTGAATACGATATGGAGGAGTTTAAAACTATCGCTCGTAATTATATTCAAAATACCCTGCAATTACATCCTAGAAATGATTATTGGCTAGCCCAGGCGTTACAAATACACTTATTGATAAACTATGTAAATGAATCTTACCCAAACATGAAGATGATTGGGAACCTTAGTAATTTTTGGATCATTCGATGGGCCCATATTGCTGAACTAGAGTTTAACGATCAATATTCGATGCTTTATTTAAATATGGCAAGAAATAATATCAATCAGAAACTTACAACCCCAAAGGACTCTTTAATTAAATTTAACAATAATATTGCTAATCCATATTACGGCGGACAAGGATTGACATACCTGTCAGAATATATTGGAAAAGATGTTCTATCAAAAAGTATTAGGCAATTTTATTCTGAAAATAAGTTGAAACCTGTCCAGTCAAAAGATTTTAAAAGAACACTGAATCAAAACACATCACTTCCGATCGATTGGCTCTTTGAAGATTATTCAAATTCAGAAACCACTATTGATTTTAAAATAAACAAGGTTGAGAAACGAGGGGATTCGTTGGAGGTTCAAATCAAAAACCTAAAGAACAATAGTCTACCCGTTTCCTTATATGGATTAAATAAAACTGATGTCATTTTTAAAAAGTGGATAAACCCAGTAACCGATACTACTTCAGTAATGGTCTCATCAGCAAATATTAAGAGCTTAGCATTAAACTACAATGGTGAAATTCCAGAATTTAACAGGCGTAATAACTATAAATCACTGAAGGGTATTTTAAACAAACCTATTCAACTGAGACTCTTTCAGGATATTGAAGACCCAAAATATAATCAGATCTTTTTTATGCCCATTTTCCAGTATAATCTATATGATGGAGTTTCAGTAGGAATGCGTTTATATAATAAAACCGTCCTTCGGAAAGCATTACGCTACAGTTTGGAACCACAAATAGGGTTGCGGTCGAAAAACATTGTTGGAACTGCGAAAATTAGTTATACACAGAATATTCAATCAAGCAATTTATACGCAATTCGATATGCCTTTTCTGGAAATTATTTTTCTTACGACAAGGACTTATTCTATAAAAGGTTTACTCCTTTACTCACCCTTGCTTTTAGAAATCCAGATCTAAGAAACAATGAAAAGCAATATATCAATATAAGAAATGTTAATGTTCAGAGAGATGATGATCCAAATAACATTTATCAAGAGCCTGATTATAGCGTATTTAATATTAAGTATGTTTATACCAATCCTAATTTAATCAACTATTTTAGAGGCACTGTTGATTATCAGATTTCCTCAAAATTTTCTAAGATTTTCGCCAATCTTGAGTACAGAAAACTTTTTAATAACAACCGACAATTAAATCTTAGGCTATTTGCTGGTACATTCATTTATAATGATACCAAGTCGAAAGATGACTTTTTCAGCTTTGCACTCGATAGACCGTCTGACTACTTATTCGATTATGGATACTACGGAAGAAGTGAAACAAAAGGCCTGTTTAGTCAACAATATATTGTTGCCGATGGTGGATTTAAATCACAACTAGAGCCTGCTTTTTCAAATACTTGGATGACCACGTTAAACGCAAGTACTAATATATGGCGATGGATACAGGTCTATGGGGATGTTGGATTAGTAAACAATAAAGAAATTGGCACAAAGGCAGTTTATGATAGCGGAATTCGTATTAATCTAGTTGCAGATTATTTTGAATTATATTTCCCAGTGTATTCTAGTTTGGGCTTTGAACCTGGTCTGCCTAATTACGATGAAAAAGTGCGATTTATGATTACTTTGAGTCCGAAGACCTTGCTAAAGCTATTCACACGTAAGTGGTATTAAACCTGTTCTATTATTTTACATGTACTTTGTTTATCTCCTGAATGATTAAAAAATGAAAATTCTAAACGACTATAAAGTCATCATATTGATATGCATAACGTTAGGCCTTGCACCCTATTCTCCAGAACCCCACATCTGGGGTAAATTAAAATGGATATTGGGTGGTGCCTCCGGAATGAAGTTTGCAGATTGGTTTGATGTCCTTTTACACGGCACCCCTTTCATTTTACTAATTCGCATTATTTTTGTCAAAATATCTCTTTTTAGTACAAATAATTAGATATTTTATAGTATTTTATAAGAATAATTCAAAGAATTAGCATTGTACGAGACGCTGTTTTTAGTTACTTTTGCAATTCCTAAACTTTCCTATTCTATGCAGACAAATTCAAAGACAAATGACAATTTAACTTTCGAAGATTTCAAGAAGGAAGTTCTTAGCGACTATAAAATCGCCGTCACGAGTCGTGAATGTAGTTTGCTTGGTAGAAGAGAAGTTTTAACAGGCAAAGCAAAATTTGGAATTTTTGGTGATGGAAAGGAAGTACCTCAATTAGCATGGGCAAAGGCGTTTAAAAATGGAGATTGGAGAAGCGGATACTATAGGGATCAAACGCTTATGATGGCAATAGGTAAACTAACTATCCAACAATTTTTCGCCGGTTTATACGCACATACAGATATTGATGCCGATCCGATGAGCGCAGGAAGGCAGATGGGAGGTCACTTTTCAACCCATAGTCTGAATGAAGATGGTAGTTGGAAAAATCTAACCTTACAACAAAATAGCAGCCCAGATATATCCCCTACCGCCGGTCAAATGCCTCGTCTACTAGGATTGGCACAAGCATCAAAAATCTATAGAAATGTAAAAGATTCAGATAGTGAATCTAATTTTTCTGTGAATGGAAATGAGGTCGCTTGGGGAACCATTGGTAATGCAAGCACCAGTGAAGGACTTTTTTGGGAAACCATAAACGCCGCCGGTGTTCTACAAGTTCCTATGGTTATGAGTGTTTGGGATGACGAATATGGCATATCCGTTCATGCAAAGCATCAAACTACGAAAGAAAACATTAGTGAAATCCTCAAAGGCTTTCAACGCACAAATGATGCTAATGGATATGAGATAATACGAGTAAACGGATGGGATTATGCTGCATTGATTGATGTATATCAAAAAGCCGGTAAAATTGCCAGAGAGGAACATGTTCCAGTATTAATCCATGTGCAACAACTAACACAGCCGCAGGGTCATTCGACTAGTGGCTCTCATGAACGCTACAAAAGTACAGATCGACTCGCTTGGGAAGTAGAATACGATTGTAATGCTCAAATGCGACTATGGATCATTGAAAATGAAATGGCTACTTCAGATGAATTATCTGAAATTGAAGCTGTTATAAAGAAGGAAGTTCGAACTGCTAAAAAAGCCGCTTGGCAGGCCTTTCTAGCACCTCAAAAGAGAGAGCAGCAAGAAGCGATTACCCTTCTAGGTCATTTGGCAGAAAGTTCTCCTAACAAAGTATTTATTGAGAAATTAAAAACCGATCTAGCTTCTGAAAAGGAGCCGTTGAGACGCATGGTGGCAACAGCTACACGAAAAGCATTGCGCTATGTGGTTGGTGAAAATTCTTCAGAAAAAAGACAACTACAGGATTGGATTGAAAATTATTTCGAAATTATTCAACCTAAATATAGTTCCCATTTATATTCAGAAGCAGAAGAAAATGCCAAAACTGTGGCTGAAGTTCTTCCAACCTACAATGAAGATTCAGTCGATGTGGACGCACGATTAATTCTACGAGATAATTTTGATGCAATTTTCAGCAAACATCCAAACACACTTATATTTGGTGAAGACTCAGGCGCCATTGGAGATGTAAATCAAGGCTTAGAAGGAATGCAACTGAAATATGGTGAGTTGAGAGTCGCTGATGTCGGTATTCGAGAAGCTACAATTCTTGGACAGGGTATCGGAATGGCATTGAGGGGACTGCGCCCTATTGCAGAGATACAATATTTGGATTATATTCTATATTGTCTTCAAATTATGAGTGACGATTTAGCCACGATTCAATACCGTACTAAAGGAAAACAAAAGGCTCCACTAATAGTTCGAACCCGTGGTCATAGATTGGAAGGAATCTGGCATAGTGGCTCACAAATGGGCGCGTTAATTCATTTACTTCGCGGAATGTACTTACTTGTGCCAAGAAGTATGACTAAAGCCGCTGGATTCTATAACACCCTTTTAGAAACTGATGAACCTGCTTTGGTCATTGAATGTTTAAATGGATACCGTTTAAAGGAAAAAATGCCAACAAATATTGGTGAGTTTAGAACACCAATTGGAGTGATAGAAACGGTCAAACGAGGAACAGATATAACACTGGTTTCTTATGGTAGTACTTTGCGTATCGTAGAAGAGGCTGCTCAAGAATTGACACAAGCAGGTATTGATGCAGAAGTAATTGATATACAGTCACTTCTGCCACTTGACTTAAACAAAGACTTAGTTAAGAGTATTGCAAAAACTAACAGAATTTTAGTTGTTGACGAAGATGTTCCAGGCGGTGCATCTGCCTATATTCTACAAAATATACTGGACGACCAAGACGGATACAAATACCTAGACAGTAAACCACAAACGCTTACAGCGCAACCTCATCGTCCAGCTTATGGAACTGATGGTGACTATTTCTCGAAACCATCTGTTGAAGATGTATATGAAAAAGTTTATTCTATGATGCATGAAGTGGATCCACTTAATTTTCCGAAGTTGAGATAATAGAGGATAGACCGCTGCGCTGAAAGAAGAAAGACCGCTGCGCTGAAAGAAGAAAGACCTTTTTTTTCGTGGTAGTTCTGTACGCCTCCTCAGCCCATAGTTGCCTCAGAATGTCTTACTCTAAAACATAATTGGTACCACGTCTTTGCGAACCCTTTGGGTGAAGCAATCTCATTCAACATTCCGGAAACTATCTTAAACTTCGATTTCACGACTCAACGAATAAACAAATCAACTTTTCACTCTATTTTCTCACCCTCTCCTCAAGGATAGCTAGATCTCTCTAATTACCCAGTTTCTTCGAGTGAAATTCAAATTACGCAGTAAATTTTAATTTAGTATCGAGAAGTCACTTCTTTATTCTAACTACTCAAATCTAATATCTAACTTCTAACGATTAAACTTTATCACTTTTCCGAAGTCACAATATAGTTAACTCTAAACTATCACATCTATGAAAGGACTCTTTTTAATACTGAGCATTGCATTGTTACTAGCTTGCTCGAGTGAAAATACAGAAGAATATGTCGAAATTATTAATGAAGAGATAGATGTATCTGATTATCTCAATGTTGACTTTCAAAACCTGCCAAATTATAGTGATCAAGAGGTTCCCGCTTATATCAATAAAGATAATACCCCACAAAACAATCAAATTACGGATGAAATCGCAATTCTAGGACGCGTTTTGTTTTATGATACTAATCTGTCTTCAGATAACACCGTTTCCTGTGCAAGCTGTCATAAGCAGGAATTTGCATTTGGAGATAATCAATCCACGAGTTCGGGAGTAAATGGCCAAACCGGTAGGCACTCTATGCGTCTCATTAATGCAAGGTTCTCGAATGAGAATCGATTCTTTTGGGATGAACGGGCAAACAGCTTAGAGCAGCAAACAACCATGCCAATTCAGGATCATTTAGAAATGGGTTTCAGCGGTGAGGATGGTGATCAAAACATGAACGATCTAATCGCTAAACTTACTGAAGTACCTTATTATGATGACTTGTTCTCCTTAGCGTTTGGCACCACAGAGGTTTCCGAAGAAAGAATGCAAAACGCCTTAGCACAGTTCATTAGAAGTATCCAATCTTTTGACAGTAAATATGATGAAGGGAGAGCCCTAGTTAATAATAACGGACAAGATTTTCCGAACTACAGTCCAGAAGAAAACTTAGGAAAGCAGCTATTCAATCAACCGCCAGTTTTTGATACTACTGGCAGCAGGGTAGACGGAGGAATTGGATGTGCAGGATGCCATCGAGGATCAGAATTTGATATCGATCCAAATTCACTAAACAATGGTGTCATCGGTATTGCCAATGGAATGGGTGTCGATCTAATCGTTACCAGATCTCCAAGTTTGCGCGATATAGTCAAAGCTAATGGTGAAAGCAATGGGCCCTTTATGCATATTGGAGCATCAAACAACCTCAGTACCGTTATAGATCATTATAATACTATTAATCGGGCAGGAAACGATAACCTTGACCCAAGGTTAATGCGCAATGGCAATGGGCAACGCCTCAATATGACACAGCAAGAAAAGGACGCTGTTATTGCTTTTTTAAGAACCTTGTCTGGCACCAATGTTTATGTAGATGAAAAATGGAGTACTCCTTTCTTATAAAATTTTCTATAAAAGCTATGACGAATACTGTCTAAAGCTTCTTAGAAGAAAATAAATCAATAAAGTAGTATTAATTATGTTCATTTAAATAAAAAATAGTAGTTTAGCCTTTCAATAAAGAAATTATATCAAGTTTATGTTTCAGTTTAATTCAAATAATAATTACCTGCCTTAGCAAAAACTTGTAGAGATATAAAAACCTATCAAGTTTCAAACTTGGTAGGTTTTTTTTTTGAGTAAATCGTAGAAATAGTTAATACTCCTCTTTTAGGAGACAACAGTAAAAAAGTTATAATATGTGTGGAATTGTATGTGCATTCGATTTAAAGGAATCAAGTGAAATTTTAAGACCAAAAGTTTTATCAATGGCAAAGTGCATCAGGCACCGTGGACCTGATTGGAGCGGTATCTTTAGTAATGACAAGGCGCTTATGGCGCATGAACGTCTTGCAATAGTGGATCCTACTTCCGGTAAACAGCCATTATTCAGTGAAGATCAAAAGCTAGTCCTTGCAGCAAATGGTGAAATTTACAACCATACAGAATTGCGCGCACAGTTTGAAGGGCGTTATAATTTTCAGACTAAAAGTGATTGTGAAGTAATTTTAGCGCTATATAAAGAAAAAGGAAGCTCGTTTTTAGACGAGTTGAACGGAATCTTCGGATTTGCAATATACGATGTTGAGGCAGACTCTTATCTAATCGCACGAGACCATATGGGGATAATTCCACTATACATTGGTTGGGATGAAAATGGGACCTTCTATGTTGCTTCGGAATTAAAAGCTTTAGAAGGTGTTTGCACGAAAATTGAACTCTTTCCTCCAGGACATTATTTAGACAGCAATGAAGGGGAATTGAAGCGCTGGTATAGTAGAGATTGGATGGAGTATGATGCTGTTAAAGATAATGAAACTGATATTCTGAAACTTCGGAAGGCATTGGAAGATGCAGTACACCGTCAGTTAATGAGTGATGTTCCTTATGGTGTATTACTTTCCGGTGGATTAGATTCATCAATTACTTCCGCAATTGCAAAAAAATATGCAGACAAGCGAATAGAAAGTGATGATCAAGATAAGGCTTGGTGGCCCCAACTCCACTCTTTTGCCATAGGTTTGGAAGGCTCACCCGATTTGGCAGCTGCTCAAAAAGTAGCAGATCATTTGGATACGGTCCACCACGAAATAAAATTTACGATTCAAGAAGGTATTGACGCAATCCGCGATGTTATCTATCATTTAGAAACCTATGATATTACCACAATAAGAGCATCCACTCCAATGTATCTATTGGCACGTGCGATTAAGGCGATGGGGATAAAAATGGTCTTAAGCGGTGAAGGAGCGGATGAGATTTTTGGAGGTTATTTATATTTCCACAAAGCCCCTTCAGCAAAAGACTTCCATGAAGAAAACGTTCGAAAATTAGACAAATTACATATGTATGATTGTTTAAGAGCAAATAAGTCGTTAGCCTCATGGGGAATAGAAGGTCGCGTTCCGTTCTTGGACAAGGAGTTTATGGATGTTGCTATGAGTATTAATCCAGAAGACAAAATGATCAACGGGGAACGTATGGAAAAATGGGTCCTTCGGAAAGCATTCGAGGATATGCTTCCTGAAAGCGTTGCCTGGAGGCAGAAAGAGCAGTTTAGCGACGGCGTTGGTTACGATTGGATTGATACTTTGAAAGAGATGGTTGATGCAGAAGTAAGCGATGAGCAATTGGAAAATGCCAAATATAAGTTTCCGATTCAAACTCCATCAAGTAAAGAAGAGTTTTACTATCGCTCTATTTTTGCGGAA
>Ga0075467_10004114_pt1 | contig 10894 bp, 6 predicted proteins | sample DEB08_DNA_9_FD_75067 | JGI IMG/M metagenome (GOLD analysis project Ga0075467, IMG submission 75067) | Aqueous microbial communities from the Delaware River and Bay under freshwater to marine salinity gradient to study organic matter... | ecosystem: Environmental > Aquatic > Marine > Coastal ...
AGTTATGGATCTAATGAAAAGACTTACTGTGATAAAACGTAAAATTGAAGTACGATTAAAAGGCCGGCGTTTGACTTCGGATTGACAACGACACTTTTTATAGTCTATTTAAAAATTTGATCGTCAAATTTCCCGCCTGACATAAGTTTTGCGGAAGATGTTTTTCTCTCCAAGGATGCATGGAACCGAATACATGGTCGGCTTCATTAATAATTTCTAATTTACTTGCCGGATTCCATTTATTCAAGGCGGCCGCCTCGTTGATTGAGACAGTAACATCTGCACTTCCGTGTATGATTAGTTGAGGAATGGATAAGTTTAAGACGGCACGCTTGATAGTAAGGCGAGGTTCATTTTCCTGGAAATCTTTGTAAAATTGTAAATAATGTGGTAACAACTGTTTAGTGCGACTATTTTCTATATGGGTAACTCCGGATTTGACCCAGTTGTCAAATTCTTTAGTCCCCTCTTGAAATCGAGCCTTAAAGTCGGAAACACCAGCCCACGTTATCACAGAACTAATTCTTTCATCTTCTTCTGCATGAATCAGAACGATTCCTCCACCACGACTATGGCCAATAAGATTGATTTTTTCTGAATTAATTTCATTAGAGAAATCGTTGTTTGAAGTGATAAAATCAATGATCCGATTCAGATCATCCAATTCGAGACTGTAATTATTATGAGCGAAAGCCTCAAGATCTGGGAAATCAATAGGTTCCTCTATAGTGCCACCATTATGTGAAAAATTAAATTTTAAAAAAAAGAAGCCAGCCTTCGCGAAAGTTTCAGCAACTATTTCCCAAGCGCCCCAATCCTTAAAACCCTTATATCCATGAGCAAAAATAACAATGGGTTTTGGGTTAGGGGAAGTTTCAAAATAAACGTCATAGACAATAGCCTTTTTTGCTTCAGACAGGAGAATGTTATTCTTTTTGATAATCATCAGTTAATTTCTTTTTCGATAAACGGAATTTCAGAGTTGCAAATTTCCAGAATTAATCTTTTTAGTTCTATAATAAAAGAGTCAAGAGTTTCTTGTGTCACAAAATTTAGTTTCTTACCGTCAGTTTGCTCTGTTTTAGAAGAGAATTTTAAAAACCCATTTTTAAGATTTTTAAAGGAGATAATTCCCGCTTCTACTCGATCCACCTTACTTTGTTGATTTATCATTAAAACATACATAAGGACTTGCATGGCCTTACTAAATCTATAATCTGTTGTAATTAATTCCCAATTATTTATCGCAAGATCACTTTGCTCAACTTTCCCCGTTTTATAATCGATAATTCGTATATGGCCGTTATATGCATCAACACGATCAACTTTACCACCAATTTTGACAGGGAAATCAAGTTCTGGAATTTGGATTGGGACTTCGAGGGTAGCTTCAATTTGTAAAATTTTAATAGTGTTTCCAGCTTGTATTTCCGAAATCTCAAAATTGATAAAATTCAAAATATAGCGCTTGGCAACTTCAAAAATAATTAGGTTCTTACCTTTATCTATAGTGCCTTTTTTGAAACTAATTTCAAATTGTTTTTTGACTTCAACGTGAATGCGCTTCTTTAAACTTGAGAGTATTTCAAGTGATAAAAATGACTGTTCAAGAGGTTTGTAAAAAGCCTCTAAAGTGTCATGAACTATTGTCCCCAATGTGTTAGCAGCAACCATCTCTTCTACTTCGTCAAACTCCTTTACCTTTAATATTTTCTGAAAATAAAAATCAATTGGATTCCGAACGTAAGAACTTAAAGCGGAAGGAGAAAACCCTTTTTTAGAGATTTCTTTGAGTCGTGCCATAACGGCGTTCGTCTTAGAAATAGACTTTACCTCTTTATTTTTAATGTTAATCTGTGGAGCTAGAATAATTTTATCGATGGAGTGGTTGCGATGTTTTTCTATTTCAAGCTGATAGATAAAGCGACTTTTTTCACCAGCATTAATTCCGTCACTCTGATTATTGTACAGCAGTGTAATGTTTTTTGATCTGTGTAATAAATGATAAAAGTGATACGTATAGATTGCATCTTTTTCGGTGTACTTAGGTAAACCAAATTGTTGCTTTAAGTCGTGAGTAATGAAAGATGTATTTGATTTGCCCGCTGGCAAAATTCCTTCATTTACAGAAGTCATAATCACGTTTTCAAAGTCTAATGCCCTGGTTTCCAAAATCCCCATAATTTGGAGGCCATTATAGGCATCTCCTTTAAAATCAAGTGTGGTAGTTGCTGATATTTCTGAAAATAAGCTAGAAACGGTTTTGATACTATTCAAGTATGAAAAGGAAGTGTCTAAAGAACGTATCTTTGAAAAAGTTTGATGTAATTCTACTGATACTGCAAGTTCTATGGGGTTGTCAACTAATTTGGTTCCCATTATCTCGAGAAGGAGCAAACAATTAGTAATGGCTTTTGTACTATCGTTTTGCCAATTGCCAAAAATTTGTTCGATTACGTGTCTATATTCTGGTTCTGAAAATGAAAGAAGCGATTCTAAAGTGAGATGAGATATATTTTGAGCGTTTATCGCTTCAATAATTTTACTAGTATCCGGAATTAAAAAAGTTGCTGCCGGTTGATTTAATATCGCTAGAACATCTTTGTAATATAAGGAAGTCTTCGGGTGCAAATGCGATGTTAATAACAGTTCGAAAAATGTAGTGAGCTGAAAAGTATTAAGGGGCACCCCCATAGTTATATTAACAGAACCAATATTTCTTGGCAAAGAATTAATAATAGGAATTAATAATTTTTCATCGGCTAAGACAATCGCTGTTTTGTTTAATTTATCGCTAGAGTACTTAGAAAGTAGTTCTCCAACATATTTTGCCTGACCGACATTTTTTTGAACTTCAACGAATTGAAACTGTTTTTCTTCTTGATAATAATTTCCAATTTTATTAGGAGGATTTTCTTGATAGTATTTCCATTCCTTTAAATATTTATTTAGGAAATAGGATGCGCTGTGTTTATTATCATCAAATAGATAGGCCTCTATATCCCAATAAACATTCGTGTTTGAATGTTCTAATAGTTCTTGGATAATTAGTTGTTCAGCATTATTAAGGGCGTTAAATCCAATAAAAATATGTTTTTTATTGGGCTTGTTATTTATATAGTGCTCAATGTCTTCAGAAGCTTTTCTATAAACCAATCCTTGGTAACCTGCGCCATCCAATAACAGACTCTTTTTAAGTTGTTCGTAGAACTCATTAAGACTATTCCAAAATTTTAAATAGTTTTCGATAAGAGGTGTTTTCTCGTCGCTAACATTCCAATGAGTGACATCTTGTATACTACTTAAATAGTTGAAGAAAGGTTCTGGGTCAATTAAATAACGATCGATTTCATTAAAGTCTCCAATAATTGTTGTCGCCCATGAGGTATAAGTTTCAAAATCATCTTTTTGCTGATCGGGATTAGTTGCTAGATATACATTGTAACTTTTAAATAAAAGCTCTGTTGTATCAATAATCTTCAAATCGGAAAGTTCTTCGATGAATTCTTCGATACTAATAATAGTAGGTGCAAATGAAGTTTTATCAGCTGATTTCCGAAGATAATTCTTTAAAAACCCACCAGCGCGCTTACTTGGAAGAATAAGTGTAAGTTCGGCTAAGTTAGAATGTTCCTCCTTGATGGCAAGTATGGTTTCTTCAAGAAATGTTTTCATACTGTAAAAATAAAAAACACCTCCGTTATCGGGAGGTGTTTTTATAAAAATCTAGAAGATTATTATCTCACTATTTTTGCAATAGGATCTCAACTCTTCTGTTCGTTCTTCTACCTGCACGTGTTGTGTTAGGTTCGAGTGGATTAGCTTCACCAAATCCTCTTGACTCTAATCTGTTAGAGGCAACTCCTTTTGTAATTAAGTAAGAAACTACTGAAGCAGCTCTCCCTTGAGAAAGAGTTAGATTTGATGCCTCTCTACCTACGCTATCAGTATATCCATCAACATAGAATTTAGATAAAGGATATTGATTAAGTATGGCAGCTGCATTATCAAGAACTTCTAAAGAAGCAGGCTTAAGTGTCGTTTTGCCAGTGTCGAACAAAATTGTTTTCGCATAAGCTTTTAAAGCATTTCTCACTTCAACCGTAAGTTCAGGACAACCTTTGTTTGCTACTGTACCAGGAACGTCTGGACAAAGATCATCTTTATCTGGAACACTATCTCCGTCTCTATCAGGCCAAGGACAACCTTGGTTTGCTGCAGGACCAGGTACATCAACACATCTATCATCTGGATCCATAACACCGTCTCCGTCAGCATCTAATATTGGGCAACCATTGTTTGATTTTGGACCAGCTTCTAAAGGACATCCATCTTCACTGTCAATGATTCCATCACCGTCAGTATCTGGGCAACCATTATATTCTGGTAAACCAGCAACTTCTGGGCAATCGTCATTTCTATCTTCTATACCATCACCGTCTGTATCAGGACAACCGTTGAATTCTGGTAAACCAGGAATCTCTGGACAGGCATCGTCTTTGTCATAAATTCCGTCACCATCAGTATCTTTTCCACCAAATTTAAACACTAATCCAGCAGAATGTTGGAAGTGCTTTGATAAACGATCATCATCAAAAGAATGCTTGTATGTAGATTGTACACTAAGAGCTAAGTTTTCAGCTACCCAAAATCTAAGAGCAACAAGACCGTTCGCTGTTCCATAACCTTTTGAATCAATCCATGAGTAACCTCCACCAATACCAACAGAAGGGTCGAACCACTTATCTCCTAATAGGCTTCTGAAACTATATTTAACTTCTCCATCAACACCATAATAAGTCCAGTCGTCTACTTCTACACGTCCTACTTTCTCAATCTTGTTTATGGTTCCTACTGCAGCGAATACAAATCCACTACCTACGTAACGACCTACAGAAATTTTGGAAACTGAAGGAATAATGTTATAGTGATCTTGCAAATTAAAATACTCATCAAAATAATCACCTCTAGAAGGTGACTTGCTTGTTTGTCCGTCTTTAAACCCAACTGGGAAAAGGTCAACAGCGTTCACGCCAACTTCGATGGCCCAAGGATTATCTGCGTCTTGAGCGTTCACCACACCAATGGATAAGATGATTAGTGCAGCTACTAAAATACTGTTAAAATGTTTCATATTCGATTGTTTAATATTTTTTAAGTGTTAATTATAAGCAAAAGTAAGTTGTTAATACTTATAAACAAAAGCAAATCTATTAAATTTTTTATTAATACCAAGGAATTAATACGCAAAAATATCTTGCTATGCTTCAATTATACCAAGCTTTGTACCTACTTTAATAAAAGCATTAATGGCTTTATCAAGATTTGCTTTTGAGTGGGCAGCAGAAAGTTGAACTCTTATTCTAGCCTTTCCTTTTGGTACAACAGGAAAGAAGAACCCTATGACATAGATTCCTTCCAATAATAACTGGTCTGCCATGGTTTGAGAAAGTTTGGCGTCATATAACATAACGGGAACAATCGCTGAATCTCCATCAACAATATCAAACCCTGCTTTCTTCATCGCTTTTTTAAAGTAGTTAGTGTTTTTCTCCAATTGGTCTCGTAATGAGGTGTCATTTGTGAGCATATCGAAAACCTTAATAGAGGCACCAACAATAGCAGGGGCTAAAGAGTTCGAAAATAAATAGGGTCTTGATTTTTGCCTGAGTATTTCAATGATTTCTTTTTTACCTGTGGTGTATCCGCCCATGGCCCCGCCCATTGCCTTTCCGAGTGTCCCTGTAATAATATCGATTTTACCCATTACGCCTTTTTCTTCTAGGGTACCACGACCAGTTTTACCAATAAAGCCGGTAGCATGACATTCATCGATCATTACCAAAGCATCATATTTATCGGCAAGATCACAGATTTTATCCAGTGGGGCAACAATACCGTCCATAGAAAAGACCCCATCTGTCACAATGATTTTAAAACGCGAATTGTTTTCACTTGCAGTTATGAGCTGTTGCTCAAGATCTTCCATATCGCAGTTTTTATAGCGGTAGCGGGCAGCTTTACAAAGGCGGACTCCATCAATTATTGAAGCGTGATTTAAAGCATCGGATATTATAGCGTCTTCTGGGCCCAATAAAGGCTCAAAGACACCAGCATTCGCGTCAAAGGCAGCCGCATAAAGGATGGTGTCTTCTGTTTGATAAAAGTCAGCTATTTTTTCCTCAAGTTTTTTATGAATATCCTGAGTGCCACAAATAAAACGAACTGATGACATTCCGAAGCCATGAGTGTCCATTGCGTCTTTAGCAGCTTGTATAACTTCTTTATTAGAGGAGAGTCCTAAGTAATTATTAGCGCAAAAGTTAATTACTTCTTCTCCTGTCGATATTTTTATTGCAGCGCCCTGTGGAGATGTTATTATACGTTCTTTTTTATAAAGGCCATTATCTCTTATTACCTCAAGTTCCTTTTCCAAGTGATCTTTGATCTTACCGTACATAGTCTGTTTTTTCGAATATTTTTGTTGCTTCAAATTTAAACTTTATTTATTACAATTTCTTCTTGATTGGTATATACCAATAGTCTTTCTGAAATTTGTTTTCCCATTTCTTCGAGAGCAGAAGCATAGCTGTTTATCTGATCTTCGTGGATGTAGTTTGGCTCTCCTGTTTTGTAGTCAATTATCGTTACCGAATCATTTTCGTTGAAATTCAGTCTGTCTGGGCGTAATAATAGCCCTGAAGCAGTAATAATTTCCCTTTCATTTAAAACTTTGCAGGATTCTTTAAAATAAGCACTCAATTGTGGATGCTCAACAATTGATAAAATTTTAGTATTCATGAATTCGATTTCTTCAGAAGAAATAGTGGCTCGTTCCTTAACTGTATCGAAAACGGATGCTACATTTTCTTTGGTATAGATTTGTGCCATTATATCATGTAATAAATTTCCTTCTGAAATTGCTCTTTGTGATGCTGTTTCCTTAATTCTTGACTTGCTAGCTACAATTTTTAAATTATGGTCGCTTGGAGATATAGCGATATATGAAGGTATTGACTGAACTGTAGATTCTTTAAACTCTTTAACATCTCGGTGCGTGGGGTTTCCGAATTCAAAAATAGATTTTGTTTCGTTCCATTTGCCTTGACTTTTAAGAAACTCACCAAAAAATTGATTGTAACTTAATGGGATATTATTTTTTATGGGTGCTGGTTTTTCTGCAAAAACATAAAGTTCTTCGGCAGCTCGCGTTAATGTTACGTACAATAGATTCAGATTATCAAGTTCAAGTTTACATTGATGCTCATTATAAATGGTGGCTCCAAGAGGGCTATAATCTGAAAGCTCTTGTTTGTATTTAATATGAGCTTCATCAAAATTAAAACCGAATTCGGGACTTAACGGGTACCAAATAGAGTCTAATCTTGCATCGTAAATATTTACGTCTGCAAAAGGAAAAAGTACTACTGGAAATTCGAGTCCTTTGGCCTTGTGAATGGTCATTAATTGAACTGCATTAGTGCCTTCGTTTGCAGGGATAGAAGCCTTCTCTTTTTTTCTTTCCCAATTTTCAAAAAAACTGATTTTATTCGCTATCGGAGATTGTTCAAATTCAAACACGAAATCCATAAAACTAAAAAGATAGGCGTCAGCATGTTTAAATAGTTGAAATTGACGAATTATATATTCACAGCTCTCATAGATGGTATAGGACTGCAGTAATTTAAAATCCAACACAATCTTGTACTCAATTAATAGCTCTTCAAATTCATCTAAAGAGGTTTTTAAAAGTGCACTAAAGAAGCTATGCTTATCAATTGTTAAAGAAAGGTAATCGTGTAAAAAGCCTAGTAAGCTTACTTTCGCTTCGTTATTTTCGGGATACATGGATAGTTTCAGAGTGTTCAAAAGACATTGAACTAGCTCTGATGACTGTAGCAATAACGTTTCAGCAGAGATGACAGAAATTTCATTAGCCATTAAATAGCTTCCAATAGCGATTCCGTCTTTTTTACTTCTTGTTAAAATACAAATGTCGTTTTCTTCAAACCCTCTCGCTTTTAGTTCATGGATAGTTCCAAGAATACGCTCGGCATATATTTCGCTTTGCTCTTTTTTTGTAGCCTTTTCTTCGAAGGTCAGTCTAATAAAACCGCCTTGTTTCGTATTAAATTCTTGACTATTGCCGGTTTTATAAAGCTCCCTATGAACGCTATCTCCGAAGTAGGCTGCGATAAAAGAAAAAAATTGGTTGTTGAACTGAATTATTTGTTCTCTGCTCCGATAGTTAGTTGCAAGATTAAGCACTTTTTTTTGAGAAGCCGGAAAAGGGTTGTCATTTCCGCATAAACTCATAAACTGTTCTGGCAAGCCTCCTCGCCAGCGATAAATTGACTGTTTTGCATCTCCTGCCAACAATAAGGACCCTTGAATTTGATTGGTGTCGAATTGAGAAATTGCATTTGAAATTAACGGTGTGAGATTCTCCCATTGTAACTGAGATGTGTCTTGAAATTCATCTATAAAGAAGTGCCGATATTTTTCGCCTAAACGTTCGTAAATAAAAGGTACAGGTTGATTCTTAATCTCATCATTTATGAGCGCATTGAATTCGGAAATTGGCAGGATGTTTTTTTCTTTTTTTATCGCTTCAACTTCACTTTGTACAAGATTAATTACGGATAAAGGATTAATACTTTTAAGAATCGATTCAAATAGCCGGTATTGGAAAATTAAAGTTTTTGTAGCTTTAAAATTTTCAACTAATGTAGCTGCTAATTCATCAATTGTATTGGCAATGTGCGGAGTTTTTTTTAAAGTACCAGCTGTATAAAGAGGTTTCTCTCCAAAGTTAGAATGCCAGACACTTGTAAATTTGATGCTAAAATCACCCTTCTCAAGCTTCACAAGATATTTTGGGAAATAACTACCCGTAAAATCTTTATGGTCTAAACCGTTTTCTTCAATGAGTTGTAATGCGTCTGCAGTTATTTTCAGAATGTTTTTTGAAACATCTTCCTTTCGATCTTGTAGTTTCTTTTTAAAACAATCAAAGTCATCAAGAGTCTTTTTCTTGAGTTTTGCTACATGCGTAGATTCATTTTCATTAAATAGTATATCTGAAGCAGAAACAATGTCCTTAGAAATATCCCAAGATTTGTCATCATCTGTTTTTGCGAGTGCAAAGTCCAGTAAGACTTTTGTGATTTTTGGATCTTCGCCGGCTTTATGAATTAGTTGATCCACTGCTTCTGCCAATAGAATTGGAGTATCTAGACTTACTTCAAAATTTGCAGTGAGTCTTAGATCTCTCGCGAAAGTTCTAATTAGTCTATGATTAAAACTATCAATTGTTTCTACACTGAAGCTTGCGTAGTGGTGCAATAAATGCTTGACAATTTTAACCGATTGCAGTCTAATTTCCTCTAAGGATAATTCAAGTTTTTCTGCTATTTGGATAAGCATTTCTGGAGGATCTTTAGCGACTTCAGAATTTGAAAATGACACCAAATTCTCTAATATGCGCTTTTTCATTTCGGCGACAGCCTTATTTGTGAAGGTAATTGCGAGCAAGTTTTGATAATACGCTTCGTTCTTAGATGTTAAAATACGGCTTATGTATTCTTTCACAAGGGTAAAGGTCTTCCCACTTCCAGCAGAAGCATTGTAAATTTTAAATGGGGTATTATCTCTCAAGATTACTTTTTTACTAAAATAATCAAAAGTAAGTAGCTGATTCGTTATTATTAGAAATATCTATTAGGCTATAAAAATCTTATAAATTCTATAACAGTTTTAAAAAAGGATAATGCTTAACTTTGACGTGTTAAATTATATAATCTTAAAACTCACAATATGTCTTTTAAATTACCACAATTAAATTATGCACATGATGCACTTGAGCCAAACATTGATAGTAGAACGATGGAAATCCATCATGGGAAGCATCACCAGGGATATACCAACAACCTAAATGCGGCGATCGAGGGAACCGAGCTAGAAGGCAAATCAATAGAAAACATATTAATCAACCTAGACATGAATAATAAAGCCGTTCGAAATAACGGTGGTGGATTCTATAATCACAGTTTATTCTGGGAAATATTATCTCCAAACGGAGGGGGAATTCCTAGTGGGGACTTAGCCAGTGCCATTGACAATGCCTTTGGAAGTTTTGATGCATTTAAAGAAGATTTTTCAGGAGCGGCCAAATCTCAATTTGGATCTGGTTGGGCTTGGCTATGTGTTCATAAAGGAGGAAAGGTTGAAGTTTGTTCGACGCCAAATCAGGATAATTCACTAATGCCTGGTGTAGGTTGTGGGGGTATCCCTATATTAGGATTGGATGTTTGGGAGCACGCCTACTATCTGAATTATCAAAATCGCCGTCCCGATTATGTTGAAGCGTTTTTCAATGTAATAAATTGGGAGGAAGTTTCAGCGCGTTATGAGAGGAATAAATAGAATTTTAGAAACAGAAGATTAAAAAAGGTGTTTCATCATTAATGATGAAACACCTTTTTTTTAGGAATTAGATTAAATTGATTTTACAAAAAACAAAGTGAATAGAGCCTGAGAAAGATTCGCAGTAAAATTTGATTTCATTTGGGGTGATCCTAAGGTCGCCAATTTATAATCATAGACATTTGATTTCAAAATCAAATATCTAGTGGATATTTGTCAGAAATAAGGGATAGGGGCATCCAATAAGGTCAAAAGAAAGGCAAACAATTAAATAAGAAGTGGAAACGAGTCGCAGTGAAATTTAGCTATAATTGAAGTGATAAAAGGTTACCACCCCAAAAGAATGTATTTAACAAAAGTGCATAAAAAAAGGTAAACGAGTAAACAAGAAATGGAAACGGCTCGCTGAGAAAGCTGGGTAAGATTCAATTGCTAAGAGGCTCACCACCCCAAAAGAATATATTTAACA
>Ga0075467_10004115_pt1 | contig 10893 bp, 8 predicted proteins | sample DEB08_DNA_9_FD_75067 | JGI IMG/M metagenome (GOLD analysis project Ga0075467, IMG submission 75067) | Aqueous microbial communities from the Delaware River and Bay under freshwater to marine salinity gradient to study organic matter... | ecosystem: Environmental > Aquatic > Marine > Coastal ...
ACGTCCTTGTAGAATTGATCGACAAGCGCTGTCACTGGCAAACTGGCCCCATTCTCATTGGCGGTATCAAGGCAGATGCCCAAGTCTTTTCGCATCCAGTCAACCGCAAACCCGTGATTGAATTTGTCGTCCAGCATCGTCTCGTATCGGTTCGACATCTGCCAACTGCCCGCTGCACCTTGACTGATAACTTCGACCACGGCGCGACCGTCCAGCCCCGCCTTTTGCGCAAAGTGAAGTGCCTCTGAAAGACCCTGCACCAGACCTGCAATAGCGATCTGGTTGCACATTTTGGTCATTTGCCCCGCACCGCTTTCACCGATCCTGCGACAAAGCTTTGCATAAGCCCCAATCACAGCTTCGGCTTTGGCATAGCTTTCTTCGGCACCGCCACACATGATTGACAACGCTCCGTTCTCGGCCCCCGCCTGCCCACCAGAGACAGGCGCGTCAACAAAAGCGATCCCCTTCAGCGCGGCTGCATCGTGCAACTCACGGGTCACGGCCGCCGAAACGGTCGTATGATCGACAAAGATCGACCCTTCAGCCATTGCTGCAAATGCGCCATCATCGCCCAAACAGACCGACCGCAGATCATCGTCGTTGCCAACACATGCCATGACCAAGTCTGCACCTTGTGCTGCTTCTTTCGGGGTGGCGCCAAGTTGGCCACCATGTTCCGCAACCCATTTTTCAGCCTTTGCAGCGGTTCTGTTAAAGACCGTGACATCATGACCGGCAGATTTCAGGTGACCTGCCATTGGATAGCCCATGACCCCAAGGCCCAAGAATGCAAGTTTTGCCATTGCAGTTTTCCTCTTTGTTGTGCTTAGAAAACGACTTAGTCCGCACTATCCCAAGGTACAGTATAGGCGTTCAGAGCATTTCCGATCTCTTCATCCGTTACAGTGCCGGTTTTGCTTACTTGTGCAACCAGTCCGCGCCGCTTGTCTTCGGTCACCGAACTTACCTTTGCCGCCAAATCGCCCAGCGCAGCATTGTAGACGCGCGTGATTGCGCGCTTGCGCAAATCAGGCTTGAAGGTTTTTCCAACCGCCGTCTTAGGCAATTCATCCAGCACCTCAAGGTACTTTGGATGAGCTGCGCGTTCATGGATGTGCTGCTTGGCGTAGGCCAGCAGTTCAGCCTCAGTTACGTCCGCGCCGTCAACCAGTTCCACATAGACGCACGGTACTTCACCGGCATGCTCATCGGGCTGACCAATTGCGCCTGCAAATGCGACGGCGTCGTGCCCTGCAAGTGCCTCTTCAATTTCGGCAGGATCGATGTTGTGACCACCGCGAATAATCAAGTCTTTGGCACGACCCGTGATCCACAAATAACCATCCACATCCTTGCGGCCTAGATCGCCGGTTCGCAGGTATTCAGGTTTACCATCAGCACCAGGGTAGAAAAGATCGGCGTTTTTGGCGACTTCGGTGTAGGTTTCACCCCCGGATACGCCGGGATTTGAAATGCAAATCTCGCCAATCTCGTCGACACCAAGTTCGGTGCCAGTGGCAGAAGACATGATTTTGACTTCAGTGTAAGGGAACGGCAGACCAATTGACCCGACGCGCTTCTCACCATTCGGAGGGTTGATAGAGACCAAACACGTGGCCTCTGTCAGGCCGTAGCCTTCGCAAATCGTGACCCCTGCTGCCTCTTCAAAGCGGCGATAAAGCTCGAGCGGTAAGGGCGCCGAGCCACAAAACGCCAAACGTAACGTCGAGATATCAGCATTAACTTTACGTTGCATCAGTGCCGACATCGCGGTGGGAACGGTAATCATGAAAGTCACTTTGTGCTTTTCAACCAGCTTCCAGAAATTGTCGAACACCCCTTCGCCGCGGTAACCTTGGGGTGTCGGGAATACGACTTGCGCACCAGATCCCAAAGAGGCCCCGAGCGATACGATCGTCGCGAACACATGAAAAAGCGGCAGCGGGCAGATCTGAACATCTTCTTCGGTAAACAGCAGCTTATCACCCAGCCACGCATTGTAGACGATGCCAGAATAGCGATGCTGCACGACCTTTGGCATGCCTGTCGTCCCGCCTGTGTGGAAATAAGCGGCGACCCTGTCGACTTTGCTGTCCTCAAAGGAAAGCGACGTCGGCTGCTTGTTCATTTCTGCATTGAAATCAAGCACTTTGGCGTGATGCGATACAGGGTTTTTGGGTCGGATAAGCGGAACAATAAAGCGCTTTAGCCCTGTCAGATATCGCAGCAAATCCACCTCGAGGACGTGCGTAACATTGGGGGCCAATCGCACCGCTTCTGCAGCCTTTTGGGCTACATCGGTTTTTGGGAATGCCTTGAGTGTTACAAGAACTTTTGCGTTTGTTTCGCGCAGGATCGCAGCGATCTGCTCTGCTTCCAGCAAGGGATTGATGGGGTTGACGATGCCAGCGACCTGCCCGCCCAGATATGTCAGGATCGTCTCGGTGGCGTTTGGCATCAAATAGGCCACAACATCGTTTTCGCCTACGCCAAGGTCGCGGAACATATTGGCCGCCTGCCCCGTCTTATCGCGCAAGGTATTCCAGTCCAGCGTTTCACATTTCGCATTTGGATCAGACAACAAACTAAAACTGACCGCTTTGCGCGGGCCATGTTTGCCAGCAGTTTGGCTAAGCAACCCGTAGGTCGTTGTGGGGGCGTTTCGCGCGACCCACGGCACTTCGTTTTCAATGGCGTCACGATCTGCGGCAGTTGCAAAAGTCATGCCGTCTCCTCCCTGATGTCTTGCCGCACTTTGATTGGCGGCCTCCTTAACAATGCAGGTTGGGCAAGAAATGGATCGACCACAAGTCTAACGCTACGATAGACCGCGTTATTCTGCAGCAAGACCTTCCGTAAACTGCAAACGTGCAAGACGTGCATAGAGCCCGTCCTGTGCCACCAAGGCATCATGCGTTCCTTGGGCGGCGATCTTGCCGTTCTCCATGACGATGATCCGGTCAGCTTTCTTGACGGTCGCCAGTCGGTGCGCGACGATCAAAGTTGTTCGCGTACGTGCCAGTTCTTCGACTGCCCGCTGCACGGCATATTCGCTTTCCGCATCAAGCGCACTTGTCGCTTCGTCCAGCAGCAAAACAGGCGCGTCACGCAATATGGCCCGTGCAATCGCAATCCGCTGTTTTTGGCCGCCCGACAACATCACACCCCGCTCACCGACATAGCTGTCATAGCCATCAGGCAAAGCGATCAGGAAATCATGGGCCGCAGCAGCCTTGGCGGCCTCAATAACCTCGGCATCGCTGGCCGTTGGCCGACCAAACCGGATATTCTCGCGGGCCGTATCGGCGAATATGACAGGGTCCTGCGGTACAAGCGCGATGTACTTGCGGAAATCAGCCCTGTCCAAATCGCGCAAATCCATTCCGTCGATCTTGATTGCGCCGCCCTGTGGATCATAAAACCGCTGCACCATCTGGATTATCGTCGTCTTTCCGGCACCCGATGGACCAACCAATGCAACCGTTTCACCCGGCTCGATGGTCAAGTTCACGCCGTCCAAAGCAGAGATTTTGGGACGTGAAGGATAATGAAATTGGACGTTCTCGAACATCAACGCCCCGCGCACTGGTTGCGGCAAGACTTGAGGTTCGGCAGGATCTTGGACGCTGTCCTCGGCAGTCAGCAATTCAACCAATCGCTCTGTTGCACCTGCGGCGCGCTGTACCTCGCCCCAAACTTCGGACAAGGCAGCCACGGCCCCACCAACCATGATTGTGTAGAACATGAACTGCACCAAGCCACCTTCGGTTATCTCTCCTGCGCTCACATCTTGCGAACCCATTTGCAAAAACAGAACGATGGCAGCGAACACCATAAAGATCACGATAGCCGTCAATGCCGCCCGTGTCAGGATTCGCCGACGCGCAGAGCGGTAGCTTTGCTCTGTTACTTCATCGAATTTTGCGCGGCTCAGTTCTTCATGTGTAAAGGCTTGTACCGTCTGCGCTGATAGCAATTGCTCTGACGCATCACCACTCGATTCCGCAATTAAGTCTTGGTTTTCTTTGGACAAACTGCGTACACGGCGCCCCAGAAACAAGATGGGGAAAAGCACAACGGGGATCGGCCACAGAACCATCACGCTCATCTTAACAGACGTCAGCAGCATCAAGATAACGCCACCGATAAAAATCAGAATGTTGCGCAGCGCGATAGAAGCAGAGCTGCCGATAACAGATAGAATGAGTGTCGTATCGGTGGTGATCCGACTGAGAACCTCACCCGTCATGATACGCTCGTAGAATGCAGGGCTCATGCTGATCATGCGGTTAAAAACAGCCTTGCGGATGTCGGCCACAACCCGTTCACCCAAGCGGGTGACGAGGTAGTAGCGGGCAGCAGTACCAAAGGCCAAAAACACGGCAACGGTGAGCATCAAAGTGAAATGCTTGCTGATTTCTTGGCTATCAAGACCAAAGCTGTCCACAACCAACCGCGCAACGATCGGGAAACTCAGCGCGACCATTGCCGTGAAAACCAGCGCAAATCCTGCACCGATCATGTTAAAACGGTAGGGTTTCATAAACGGCCAAAGCGCGCGCAATGCGCCCACTTTTTTGCCTACTGGCCGGTCCTCGGGTTTTGGTCTTTGTGGGTCGGCCATCAAGCTTCCTTTATCTCGGGACTGAGACATAAAACTGAACCGAACGTTTCACAAGGCAGAGGGACGTATTAGTGATCCAGAAAATCGTAGCATCGCGTCGTGGGAACAGCCATTCGGGCCGCAACCATGCCTTGCCAGGTAGTATTTAGGAGATGGAGCGGGCGAGGGGAATCGAACCCCTATCTTCAGTTTGGAAAACTGAGGTCTTAACCATTACACAACGCCCGCGACCAAACCGACCTCTATTTCACCTACGATACGAGGTCAAGAAGTACGTTTTGGATCACCGGCTTTTTTGGGTAACATAAGCACTTTGAGCGGAAACCGGTCTAGGTCACCAAGGGCGGAGAGCGGACCTTCGCTGCTGGCGTAAAAATCGAAAGGGGCAGTTCGAAGAAAGCAGACGCTCAGGGCATCGGCCAGTTTTTTCTGCCGTGCAAACGAAGCTAACGGCGGCAGTAAGCCCAACCATCTTCATGCTGCGCGTTGCACCAAGGGACATAAGACGCGGTAAGCAGGTATAGAACTCTGGTCTGATTACCCATTTCAGACCGTGATCAAGTCGTAAATCCCCACACGCCGGCGTCTATCGCACCCATATTGAAGCATCGCGACACCGGTCAGGTCAGTTGAGCCAGTAAGACCAGACCATCCGGCCAAAAAGCCTGTGATCACTCCTGCCTCAAGATATCAGGTCCTTTTTCGACGATGACTGCTAAGCACACACCGCTGTTACGATAATTTCCACTTTGAGTTCTTTGCGCGCAAGTCGTGCTTCACCACAGGCGCGCGCAGGGGCGTGGCCCTGTGGAACCCATGCGTCCCACACCGCATTCATTTCGTCAAAGTCACTCATGTCTGACAGCCAGATGATCGCCTGAAGAATGCGCTCAGGGGAGGATTTGGCTTGGGCCAGCAAGGCTTCAACACGCGACAAGCAGTCTTTGGTTTGCTCGGTCACGGAGTCACCGGCGCCAACTTGCCCACAAAGATATGCGACGCCGTTGTACTTGACGATTTTGCTCATGCGCGCATTGGTTTCTATTCGTTGGATCATTTTTCTGCTTCGTTCATTTCGGATTCTTCCATGGCTGCAAGCTCACCTAGGGTCACGGGCTTGAGTGGCGGACGGATGCGGTAATATCCGGTATCGTCTAAGGAAATATTATTGGCGACCGACAAGATTTGCGAGACAGATAGCCCGCAATAGCGCCCTTGGCAGGGTCCCATTCCGGATCTCCCAAACGCTTTGGCTTGGTTCGGGCCGAGACAGCCCAGCCCTGCAAAACGGCGGATGTCGCCAGCTGTCACCTCTTCGCAGCGGCAAATGATCGTTTCATCTTGTGGCGCGATGGCGCCTGTAAATGGCGGATAGGCGGCATCGATGAAGGGGCGTGCTGCACGTTCGGTGGCCAGATGTTTGCGCAATTTGCGAGCCGCAGCGTCACGGACTGGCCGAGACACTTTTTCAAGGTCGTAGGCGATTTCGAGGGCGGCAATCTCACCTGCAAGCGCGGCTGCTTTTGCACCCCCGATCCCAGCCCCGTCACCTGCGATGTAAACCGAGGGAACGGCCGTGCGCCCCCACGTGTCACAGTCCGGCACGAAACAGTGTTGAGCGCGGTCCCATCGATGTGGAATGTCAATAGAGCGTGCTGCTTGCGTGTTGGGGACGACGCCGTGGTGCAGCAGCACCGTGTCGCATTCAATACGGTGCGCCGTATTACCAAAATTGAACGTCACAGCTCGCGCATTCTGGTCGCCTTCGATCGCGATTTTATTGGCTCCGACATGGCGTTTGACGCCTGCTTGGCGTAACTCCCAGAGCATTCGAAGCCCTTTGAGAAGGTACGGCCAACCCAGCAACGCACCACCCAAGTGACGCATTGATTTTGTCAGGTCCCACTTTGTTTGCGTTTCAATGAGTGCAAGCGGTGGACATCCCGCGCGCACCATTTGCGTTGCAATAAGATACAAGAGCGGACCCGAACCGACCAAGACAGCGCCTTGGCAGACAATGCCCGATTGCTTCAGCAGGATCTGCGCCGCGCCAGCAGTCATGACGCCGGGTTTTGTCCATCCGGGTAAGGGCATGGGCCGTTCCAATGCTCCGGTCGCCAACAGGATTCTTTGACCAACAGCAACGGCACCTTTACCACTTTGTGTGAACGCCACGCGCGTGCCATCTTCGATCTGCCACACCACGGCCCCTTTGAGATGCGTGATGTTGTTGCTATGCAAGCCCTTGGTAAGGGTCTGGCCGTGGGTAAAGTCTTTACCAAGTATTTCGTTCCGAACGGCGCTGGTTCGGTCGACATTGCGGTAGATTTGTCCCCCAGCTGAAGGCTGTTCGTCAAGAATAATCACGCGAAGCCCCAATTCGGCGGCACGACGGGCGGCGGACATGCCAGCGGGGCCCGCACCGATAACAATCAGGTCAGCGTTATGCATCGACAGCACCTCTTGCGGCTGGCATTGTAATTTCCAAACCCTCAGTGACCTGCAACATACAGGCTTGAACGGTCATACCGTCAATTTGGACCAAGCAATCAAAGCAAGCACCCATCATACAAAACGGGCCTCGGGGTGCGCCTGAAGCAGGCGTATGTCGAAACGACATGACCCCCACGACGAGCAAGGCGCCAGCGAGGTTATCGCCGAGCGGCAACATCAAATCCTGCTCTTCAAACCGGACCAGCACATGATCAATTTGGGGTTCAATTTCACGAAAGGGTGAATCGGTCTTCACTAAAAGCCTCCAGATTTGGCGCGCCTTCAGTCCCTTCCAGCCAGTCAGGCAGGAAACGGGCATGTGCGGCGGCAAGTGTAATCCCGCTGTGGCAGGTCACAAGATATGCACCAGGCATGTCAGGGCTTTCCTGATAGATTGGCAATCCGTCCGGCGACAGGATGCGCAATGCGCCCCAACTGCGGACCAACTGCGCTTTGGCGAGCGCCGGAAAGGCGGCAACCGCTTCGGCTGCGAGCCCTGAGAGACCTGTCTGGGTGACGCGATCATCCAGCCCTACCTCTTCGTTGGTTGCACCAATCTGAATGCCACCTTCATCGGTCTGACGCGCGATAAGCGAAGGACGGTTGATCAGCTTCGGTAATTTCTCGGTAATCATGACTTGCCCACGCTGAGGCCTGATCGGAGCCTTAAACCCCAACGCCGGTCCCAGTGACATTGCGCCAAGTCCAGCGGACAGAACAATTTTTCTGGATTGCACCTCGGTGCCATCTGCGCAGGAAATACGGAACAGATCGGGCTTGTCGACATGGGTCACATGCTTGCCGTTCAGGACCTGCCCACCCAATCGGCGCACATCGCCGGCAAGCGCGCGCAAGAGGTTCAGCGGGTTCGCATGGCCGTCCTGATGATGCAGGATCGCCCCCACGACCTTTGGTCCAATCGACGGTTCTTCACGGCGCAGCGCATTGTGACCGAGTACTTCAAACGGATAATCACCGCCAAGTTTTTTCTTCAGAACCTCGTATTTTGAAACAGTAGCCTCAAGGCTCTCTTCAGAGAAATGAAGGTCGTAGCCACCGTCCTGCTCCAGCCCCAGATCATGCCCGGTCGCATCACTTAGTTCGTCGGCGAAGCCCGCCCATGCGGCGGCAGAGGTCTGAGACCATTGTGCATAGCGCGGTTGTTCCATGCCTTTGGACTGCACCCAAACGAGGCCAAAATTGCCGCGGCTTGCACGGAATGATCCGTCGTCGCCATCCAGAACCGTCACCCGAAGCCCGCGTTTAAGCAGGCCCCAAGCCGTCGAAAGGCCAACAATACCGCCGCCGATAATGGCGTAGTCCGATGTCATAAGATGCCTTTCAAAGGGGTTGATGTGGTGGCGCATAAGCGCCACCACAAGATTGAGTTTTAGTTGGATGCAGCAGCGACTTGGTCAAGGATCGCCTGCCCCCACTCAGCACCAACATCTTCGAGAACTTGCGGCCAGACTTCGGCACGTACTTTCGCAGACATTGCGGCCAAATCTTCGTCGGTGAGCACCGCAACGGTCGCACCCAAATCATCGACCAAACGCTGCTCATTGCGACCTTGATCGGCTTCAGCCACTGTCCAGCGCGTCGCCTCGAATGCAGCCGCTTGTTCGGCCAAGGCAGCCTGATCTTCTTCTGAAAGGGATGCCATGCTCTCGTTCGAGATGATCATGTACCAGACTTCGAAATGTGTGTTTGCGGGGATGTAGGTCTTGGTCACATCACGGAACGAGGCATAGTAGCCTTCTGCACCCGATCCGATCACACCATCAACAACACCTGTTTGTACGGCAGTGAAGGCTTCTGAGAATGGGATTGGTGATGGGATGTAACCCAGCGCTTCGCCGGTCAGCTGGAAAGACTTGATCCCAGGGACGCGCACTTTGATGCCATTCGGCACGGTGCTGGCGGGATCTGGGTTTTCCACGTTCAGGGCAATGCCGCCGAAATATACCGGATAGGCTGCGAGCATTGTGATGTCTTGCTCGGCATAAAGACCGGTCATGACATCGCGTACCACGCCACCAGGGCCATAAACCGCACGTGCTTGCGCCCATGTTTCCGCCATAAACGGGAAGGACGAGATTTGCATCCGGCGGTCAACAGCAGCTGCAGCAGGTTGCGTTGCCATGTCCAATGCGCCCACGCTAATGCGTTCTTGCACTGCGGTGTAATCGCCAAGCGCTGACGCCGGGAACAATTCTATTTCAACGTCGCCACCGGTCGCCGCAGAAACGTCAGCGGCAAAGACACGCAATTCGACGTCAATGGTAGCGTCTTGCGGGCGAACATGGCTCATCTTGAGGGTTTCGGCGAATGCTGGCGATACAGCCATGAGGGTGGCAAGCGCAGTTGCCATAATTTGGGTTTTCATTTGTAGTTCTCCTTGTTGGTTGTTTAGTTTTTTCGGGATTGGATCAGTAGCCAAACAGGCGCGGTAAATAGAGCGACAGATCAGGCCAGAACGAGGTGAGGAATACGACAGGTACATAGCCGGTCACGATAAGGAACATTGCAGGCGGGATAACTTTGGTAACTTTGACATTCCCGATCCTGGCACCTAGATACAAGATAGAGGCATAGGGGGGCGTGACCCCGCCCATCGCCGTGTTCACACCCATGATCGCAGCAAATTGGATAGGGCTGATGCCGATCGCGTTCATCAGGGGCAGCAGCAATGGTGCAATCAGAATGATCGCGGTGACATCGTTGACGACCATGCCGACCAAGAAAAGCAATATGTTGATGAAGATCAGCAGCACCACCTTATTATCAGTGATCTCAAAAATGCTGGACACGATTTTCTGCGGAATGCTCTCGTAAACGAACATCTGACTGAGGATCATGGAAAAAAGGATCATGAACATGATCGCGCCGACGGCTGTCGCAGCTTCCTTTCCTGCCGCAAAGAAGTTTGAAAGTCGCAAGCCTTTGTAGATCAGGAAACCGACAGGTACCGAATAGATCACTGCAACAGCAGCGGCCTCTGTCGGGGTCATGATACCGCCATAGATACCTCCCAAAATAATCACCGGCATCAAGAGCGCGGGAAAAGCATGGATCCCGCGCTTTGCTACTTCGGACGACAACTCACTGAACGTGGGCTTATCATCAAGGATCAAGTTGAACTTTCGGCTCATCCACAGGTTCATCACTGAGAAGCTGAGCATGATCAAAAGACCGGGTCCAAGTGTGGCCAGAAAACACGCGAGGATTGAGGTATCGGTCACCCAGCCATAGATAATCATTGTCACGGAAGGCGGTATTAGCAGGCCAAGGATCGATGAGTTGGCAATCAGTGCAGTTGCATATTCACGTGGATAACCACGTTTTTCCATCTCAGGAATAAGGATAGGCCCAATGGCAGCAATGCCGGTCAAACCTGACCCTGAAATTGCGCCGATCACAGCGCAGCTGACTGTCGCCACAACACCCAAACCGCCGCGAATATGACCTACAAACGCATTCACAAACCGCAAAAGTGCGGCCGCAATGCCGCTTTCTGCCATGATAGTGCCCGCCAGAACAAAGAGCGGAATAGCCAGCAGGATCGGATTGCCAAGCTGCTGCACACCCCACAGCATCATGCCCTTCATTGTTACGTCTCCAATGAAATACATGACCATAAGTGCGGCCCCGAAGCAGTAAGGCAGCGGGACGCCAAGGGTCAGCGTTATGACCAGAATTGCGATTGCAAGGAGCGCGATCTCGATCATGCCACTGTTCCATTCTTCAACGTTAGGATGTGCTGGACGAGATGC
>Ga0075467_10004117_pt1 | contig 10885 bp, 7 predicted proteins | sample DEB08_DNA_9_FD_75067 | JGI IMG/M metagenome (GOLD analysis project Ga0075467, IMG submission 75067) | Aqueous microbial communities from the Delaware River and Bay under freshwater to marine salinity gradient to study organic matter... | ecosystem: Environmental > Aquatic > Marine > Coastal ...
TAGATCGGCGCGAGCATCGCGGTCGTTGGGTTAACGCACTACAAAATTCACCCTCACCTATCAGCATTATCAATGGCTCGGGTGACCCAGTCTCAGGTAAGCACTTAGTTAAACGCTATCGAGAGCTAAACTGCCGCTTAGATCATTTAGTCGAGCTACCAACCATTGGCCATTATCCTCACGTAGAAGCCCCGAATGAGGTTTGCAAGGCCTATTTAGATTTCTTGCGTGAATTACCCTAAATCAGATACCGTAGAGACATCAATATTAGACCTCAACATAACTCAGGGACGAGATATAAATAGGCTGGAATGCCTCCAATTGAGACAGAAAACGCGACTAATCGCTGCTTAGATCAAACGAGACAAGTACAATACCGTTAGCTTGGCCACCGCCGTCTGAGCTTAATCCGCCTTCAAGAGTGCCGGTACCGCCGGCGCCTCCCCCACTGGATTTAAGATCAAGGCCCGAACCTGCGCCACCGCCGTAAAGCCCACCGCCGCCACCGCCGCTGCCAAAGTTAGAATCAATCGGGCCGCTACCACCTCTAGTACCACATCCGTGGCGGACTTTACCTGGAGCCAAACCCCGTCCACTGGTACCAAAAGACCCCCCAGCACCGCCACGACCAATTAAACCACCGTTACCCACCCCAGAGCCACCGCCCCCACCGCCGGCTACCACAAATACTTCTTCTCCTCGCACGCGGATGGCGCCGCTGGCACCCCCACCACCGCCGCCACCGCCTGCTTTCCCTGGAGCAGCAGTTCCACCTTCAAAACCCGAAGTAGAACCGCCACCATGCCCACCGTTTGGTAAGCTACCATCCTCACCCCTAACACCAACAAAGATTTCCAGAGTCTCCCCTGGGGATACTTTAATATTTGATACTGCCGTGCCTCCTTCGCCGCCGTTGTTAAGGAGAACCCCGAAACCATTTCCGGACCCACCGGACGCGCCCATAGCAAAAATTCGCAACTCAGTAACACCGACGGGAACCACAAAGTGATCATTGCTGACATAGGTAGCTATTTGTCTACCCACTTCACGCTGAACGTTGGCTTCATTTAAGAGTGCAACGCCACACAACTTATCAATATCCTGATCCGTTTTGTTAAATTGTTGTTTCACCTTATGGCCCGTGTTCTTATCAGCATGTGAATATTCTATGCAGAGTGTCTAACACTGTCTGTAGCACAAATGGACTAGAGCCATGAGGAGCTAAGCTGTATAGTTTGCTTTAGATATAAATTTTCGCTGAAAACCATGAAAAACAAACACATAATGATTGTCGATGACCACGCGCTGTTTCGTACCGGCATGAAAATGATATTAATGCAGGTTGGCGAAGCTGCTGGTATTACAGAAGCTTGTTCGATCAAAGAAGCATTTGATTTTTGCGAATCAGGAGTCGACGTTATTTTACTCGACATTCATATGCCGGGTTTAAACGGAATCACTGGTATCAAACCGATTCGTGATAAATTTTACAATGTGCCGATCATTGTTCTATCTGCTAGCAGCGATATTAATGATATGCAAAAAGCCAAGGAACTCGGTGCCTCCGGCTTCATTAACAAGGCGTCCTTAGCCGAAGAGATGGTAAGTTCAATTAGCCGAGTACTTGATGGCAATACATGCTTCCCTGATGACCTTAACTTAAGAGAACACAATGCAAAGGCCAGTTTAGGCAATGCGCTGACACCGCGACAAATTGAGGTCCTGATCTACCTTTGTGAAGGAAAATCAAACAAACTGATTGCTCGAGAGTTAGAAATGTCTGAAAACACGGTAAGGGTGCACGTATCTGCGATTCTGTCTACTCTTGGTGCGGTAAATCGATCCGAAGCAATATTAATCGCCCAACGAGAGGGCATTACCAGTTAGAAGCTACTAACTAACCAGAGCACTATCGAAAAATAGCACTAACTAACCACAGTACAGACTAATTTTGCCTATGATGTTCTTGCTACCCAAACCGCCAAGCGACGTAATTCTGTCACAAGAACTTAAGCTCGCTGGCAGAAATTACCTGCCTGGTACAATTTTATACACTGCCACCTGTGGTTTAGCGGCTTATTGGTCATCGATTGATATCGCTAGCACGCGAGCAATGGCCTTAGTCATTGCGCTAAGTGTGTTAGCTGGGATTTGCTGCGCGTTATACTATAGAGGTCGCAGTACATTTGGTGATAACCCGCGCTTAGATCTGATTAAGCTACTGCTATTGGTGGCAATCCCTAGTCTCAACTACACTTACCTAATTTACCACTTCGTACCGATCATCTCGTACGAGGCGGTTATGACGCTCACCGCGATGACGCTCGGCCTGGCCGCTGGCGGAGTAACTCTGACATCACCGATGTTGCCGGCTTTCTACACCATGACTTATCCAAGTTTAATGGTGCTTGTGGTAAGCCTGTATCATCGCCCCGAGAATATCTTTTTTGGCCTGGCAATCGGTTGCTTTGGAATGACTCTTGGGCTCACCTGGTTCGCCATAACCATGGCCAGCACCATTAGGCGGTCAATTGAAATCGCCTTTCAAAACGACGCCTTGGTTAACAAACTTCGCGCGGCCTTAAACCAAACCGATGAGGCTAATCGTGCAAAGTCAGTGTTCTTAGCGTCAGCAAGCCATGATTTGCGGCAACCGCTGCACGCACTAGGGTTATTAACTGAGACTTTAGGCGGCACCAAGCTCGACGAGCAACAACACGATATTCAGTCACATATGATGTCGGCAGTTGACTCAACACGCGGCATGTTAGATTCGCTGCTAAACATTTCAAAACTAGATGCCGGTGCGATTATGTCTACGCCCAAGCCTTTTCTAGTTCAATCGATGTTTTACAAGCTTGAGGATGAGCTCGCGCCGATTGCCGACGAGAACAACCTGATTTACCGTACCCGTGAAACGATCGCCGCAGCCTACTCAGACCCGATGATCGTTGAATTGATATTGCGTAACTTAATCGCCAATGCGATTCGGTATACCGATAAAGGCGGAATCCTAGTCGGCTGTAGGCCACGTGGTAATAACCATTTGTCGATTGAAGTTTGGGATACTGGCGTTGGAATACCAGAAGATAAAATTGAAGATATGTTCCGAGAATTTCAGCAACTTGAAAACCCAGAACGTGACGCACAAAAGGGTTTTGGGCTTGGTTTGTCGATCGCTCAAGGCTTAGCTGGAACACTGGATACCCAGATAAAAGCTAAATCGATTCTGGGGCGCGGCTCGGTCTTTAGCTTCGAATTGCCTCGATCAACCGCATCAGTAATTGAAGACCTGCCGGTTAATACGAACGTCACCGAATTTGATGGACAAAAAGTGATTGTAATCGACGACGATGAGCGAGTTAGGGTCTCGATGCATAGCCTCATGGAAACGTGGGGTTGCCGCTGTATAAGCGCCGAATCTGCCGAAGAAGCCCTAATTCAAACATCGGATAGCGATATCGATCTATTGTTGGTTGACTATAGGCTACGCGAAGGAAAAACCGGCCGAGAGGCGATAGAGACAATCCGCACTCATCTAGGTAAGCAGATACCGGCAATTATTATCACCGGAGACACAGCGTCCAATCGCATTACCGAAGCTCAGTCTTCAGACGCCCTATTACTACACAAGCCAGCGTCAACAAGCCAACTCAGGCGTATCATGGCGTCCATGCTCAGCAATTCAGAATATCTCGATACCGACTAATAACATGTCGATACCGGTTGAGAAACCTTATTACTGATATCTAACGCGATTCAATTAAACCTAGACTTTGCGGCCAAACCTATTGCGGTTTGGCTAATTCGAGTTCAGCTAGCATTGAATTTCTAATGACGGCCACAGGCGCGTTGCCATAACTTAAGAATTTATTATGGAATGTGCGCAAATCAAAGCGATCCCCCATCTTCTGCTTTAACTCTTCGCGAAACGCGTAAATCTCAGAGTAACCTGAAAAATAACTGGTAAGCTGCACCTGAGAGACAGTCGCTCTGCGCCACTTACCTTCGGCTTCGGTACGCTCTTGAAATGCTTGGTTCATCAATAAGTCTAGGGCCGCCTCACGCTCCATGCCCAGCACTTGAATGCTGTAGTCGAGTATCGTGTTTACCACCACCCGTAAGTTCCACTTGCTGTACATCAGCCACATTTCCGGCTCGTTGTCACCATAGCCGCTCTCGAGCATCATTCGCTCTGAGTATACTGCCCACCCTTCAACCATTGCGCCGTTTGCAAAAATCGACTTAATTTTACTGGGGCTTTTATTGGCGTGCATCAGCTGCGTATAGTGTCCGGGAATCGCCTCATGAATATTCAGTATCTGCAATATCCAATGATTATATTCGCGCAGGTAACTCTCGGCCTGCTGGTCGCTATAATCGTCAAGCGGCGAGACGTTATAGTAGGTGTTCGCGGTCGCATCATAAGGGCCTGGTGCATTTACCGAGGCCCCAGCGAACCCCCGTTGGTACTCCGGCGTTAAGCGCACAACAAGCGGTCTTGTCGGGTCTGAGTCGAGAAGCTTATTGTCATCCATAAATTTTTGAATGATAGGCATTTGTCGGCGAATCTCGTCAACAAACTGGTCTCGCTCAACGTGCTTTTGTGAGAGATGCTCGATCAGCTGCTTAACGGCCGCCAGCCTATCATCAGGTATTGGCTGATCTTGAAAGTACTTTGGCCAGATCTCTTCACTAATACTAATCATCTCAGCATGTAGTTTATCTTTGGCACTCAAAGCTAAGTTATAGAGCTCTTTACCGGTATAGTTAGATTCGATGTCGTGTTTGAATTTTTTCTCGTATAACTCTGCACCAATACGAAAGTTTCGAGCATTTCCGCTTTGCTGAAGCTCAGCCTGCTTAGCTTCTAACCAAACGATATACGACTTTACCGCAGTAGCGGCCTCATCTAGACCAACCGCTAGTTGCTCAGCCACTGGCGCCTCAAGTTCGCTACCCTGGATTTTGTCTGGTATCAGATTTTCAAACATTTTTAGCGCTCCAGAACTTTGTTGGATCGCCAAACTAAGGTGTTCTAAGGTCGGAGTTTTAAGATTGTTTATCGCTGCCTGATAATACTCTGGCACCGACTCAAGACGACGAGATATTGTCTGTAAACGCTCGGAAAGCGGTTTGTAATCGGTATTTAAGATTACACCGAACGCCCCCGCTGGATTATATTGGGCTGGATTCCATTCATAAGCACGATAGACGTCGATGTACCAAATCTGGGCGCGCAGTCGTCCTTCAATAATGGCTAGGTCTGTCGCATTAGAAGCGTTCAATTGATTGGCATCAAATTGTTTTAATGCTTGCAGCTCGGTAACATAAAACTCCCGCTGCAAAGCTCGATGCTCGCCATTGGGAACGACTAGGATATCATCGTATTGGTAAAAGCCAACGTACACAGCAAAACTAGGATCTAACTTCCATGTCCTATTCAAAAAATTCTCTTTGAATGCATCAAAACGCGGATTTTGATCTGTCAGAGCCTCAATCACCGGCACGTTAACCACAGCAACTGGTGTCTCTATCTCTTGTGCATCTACCTCAGCCTCGTTAAGGTTGTCAGCTTTAGGTTCGGGCGCTTCAGCACACGAGGCTCCAAGAACAAGAAATAGACACACAGCAATCAACTTTAGCTTCACGATAACACTCCACAGGAATTAGATCGTTCGACTATAAACAAATTAGTGACTCAGCTCCACTGTTAGCTAAACTCTTGAATAAAGCATCATTGCCGTGATCGATTCAGACAACAAATTGCGAATTGAGTACTCGGTTTTAGCTGATCCCAAATAACGCTCCAAATAGCTTGCTTCATCGGCGTCGTTTTATACAATAAGCTAAATAATTTATAACAGCGTTATTGTGAGCTGTTGTAGCCGTAAAACGACCCGCAGGAACTCCTAATGTCACAGCCATATAAACATTTACTCGAACCACTCGACCTTGGTTTTACCACTCTTAAAAACCGAGCATTAATGGGCTCTATGCATACCGGGCTTGAAGATAAGGCTAAAGATTTCCCGAAGCTCGCGGCCTACTTTGCAGAGCGCGCGAGAGGCGGCGTAGGCCTAATGGTCACCGGCGGCTTCGCACCTAATATTGAAGGTTGGCTGTCACCCTTTGGCAGCAAGCTGAGTAAAAAGTCGGAAGTTAAAAGGCACTTACAAGTGACTGAAGCAGTTCACCGCGAAGGCGGCAAAATCTGCTTACAGATTCTTCACGCCGGACGCTACGGCTATAGCCCACTTTGTGTCTCGGCCTCGAATGTAAAATCGCCGATTTCTCCGTTTAAGCCTAGAGCCCTTAGCACAAAAGGGGTTTACCGAACCATCAAGGACTACGCCAACTCAGCCGAGCTGGCGCAACAGGCGGGCTATGATGGGGTTGAAGTCATGGGCTCTGAAGGCTACTTCATTAACCAGTTTCTTGTCACACATACCAATAAGCGCACTGATGAATGGGGTGGCTCATTTGAGAACAGGATGCGCTTACCAGTCGAAATTGTCGAAGCGGTACGTGAACGGGTTGGGCCTAACTTTATTATTATTTACCGACTATCAATGCTCGATCTAATCGAGCAAGGCAGCAGCTGGGATGAAGTGGTTCAACTCGGTAAAGCCATAGAAGCCGCTGGTGCGACAATTATCAATACAGGGATCGGTTGGCATGAAGCCCGGGTACCGACCATTGCCACTAATGTGCCACGCGCGGCTTTCAGCTGGGTAACCGGTCGCATGCAAGACCACGTATCTATTCCTGTAGTAGCAACGAATAGGATTAACGACCCTCAAGTAGCTAATGAAATCATCGCCAAAGGTGACGCCGACATGGTATCGATGGCACGCCCGTTCTTGGCCGACTCTGATTTTATTAATAAGGCAGCCGCCGGAAAACCCGAAAGTATCAATACGTGTATCGGCTGCAATCAAGCCTGTCTCGATCATACTTTTGGCGGAAAGCGCTCAACGTGTTTAGTAAACCCTCGCGCATGTTACGAAACAGAATTAAATTTTTCGCCCACTAAAAATAAAAAGAGAGTTGCGGTAATAGGTGCTGGGCCGGCTGGTTTATCAGCTGCGACGGTATTGGCTGAGCGAGGGCATGAGGTTGACTTGTTTGACAAAGCCAGTGAAATTGGTGGTCAGTTTAATATTGCCAAGAAAATTCCCGGTAAAGAAGAGTTTTACCAGACACTGCGTTACTACAAAAATAAAATAGAGGAAACTGGTGTTAATTTAAGGCTAAACGAAGGTGTGAGCGCATCAGCCCTAATTAGTGCCGCTTACGATGAAGTCGTTCTCGCAACTGGTATTTTGCCAAGAAAACTGACTATCGAAGGAGCCGATCACCCAAAAGTTCTTTCGTATATCGACGTTATTCGAGACCAGAAGCCGGTGGGTCAACGGGTTGCTGTTATCGGGGCCGGAGGTATTGGTTTCGACGTCGCTGAGTTTTTAGCCCATCAGGGCGTTTCACCTAGCCTCGATATTGACGTATTCAATAAAGAGTGGGGTGTAGATACAGAGTATAAAGATCGCGGCGCATACGGCCATGCTGACCCTGAAGAACCTGCACGACAGATAACCATGTTGCAGCGAAAGGAAGGGAAAATGGGCGCGGGTCTGGGTAAAACCACGGGCTGGATTCATCGCGCATCACTGAAGATGAAACGTGTACAGATGGTTCGTGGGGTTGAATACACTAAGGTTGATGATCGCGGCTTACATTTTACTATCCAAGGCGGCGAGCCACAGGTAATCGAATGCGATAACGTTGTTGTTTGTGCGGGTCAGCTGTCGCGTAGAGATTTACTCGAAGAGCTTGAAGCGGCGAATGTAACAACGCATTTAATCGGCGGGTCTAAGATGGCTGGCGAGTTAGATGCGAAACGCGCAATACGAGAAGGTTTCGTCTTGGCAGCCGAAATTTGAGCCGCCTGATTATAAAACATAGTATATAGTTCACAACACCGAGTGCGGCCAAGATAGCCGCTTTCGGGCTACCGTATTGATATGAATGACCTCTCAGAGTTAGGCTGAATTCAGACATTGCTTGGCTGAGCAACCGGGGCAACTTTATAGTATTCCAAAGTACGCTCGCCTGCATATTGTCCTCATGCAATTGACGGTATCGGCCTACTTTCCATCAATAAGCAGTTTATAAAGATCAAGCTTCTCGCCGATCAATGCTGAACCCTGACGTGAAAGATGCCCACCGTTGGTATAAATAGGAGTTCCGTCAAGCACGGTAAAACAATCATCCTGTCGACAAATAAGCTCATCTAACCAGATCACCTTATGCCGCCTAGCGATTTCCTTAAGCATTTTACGTGCACTCACCTGGGCGTCACTAGTTTGCGATAACAAAAAATTACACGGTTTTGTATCACGACCAAACTTAACCGCGCTCGCCGCACATACAATGTTGGCTCCGGGCGGCCTCGCGGGCTCCGATACAATGACCGCAGTAATTCCTTTGCTAGCTAGTTTGCGCAAAACCGCTTCAAAATCTCGAATCGACTCCGCTAAATGAGATTGTTCTTCTTCGGCTTTTTCCGATGCTGTAATTGCCGACGAATGGAAATGAAGGCGAGCAAAATGATTAGAAAAGCGGCTCGAGATGATCGCATACCTCAACGTTTTAATTTCATCTAGTGATGTAAGTACGTCTTGATTAAACTGCTTACAGTCTCGTCGTCGTTGCTGAAACTGTAAGTTATTAGCCGCAATTCGAGATTGGGTTAATACTGGGCTGCAGGCACTTAAGGTAAACTGTATCAGCGATACCTTAGGATAAGATTCGATAAGCCCGTCAACAATATGCATCGCAAATGAATCCCCCCAAACCACTATTTCAGGCGCATCGCTGGTCTGACATAGGCTATTGGTGTCGCTTGGAGAGCAATTGCGTGCCAATCCGTAATTTACATCTAATGTATGGTCTGCTTTCAAGTTAATATCCGAGAACGAGTCCGCATACCAAACCCCATAGGAGCCGACCATTAGTATTACCGCTGAGGCACCGACAATAATACTATAGAGAGCTATGTTTCCTACTCGATTAGCATCGCGAAACGGGGTCTCGACCCAACGCCAGCTCAAGTATGATAATAACAACGCAATCGCTGCTAACACTCCATACATCACTACCGATACATCAAACAACCGAATACGAGAGAAAACAAAGATAGGAAAGTGCCATAGGTAAAGGCTATAGCTGATTAAACCAAGACCGACTAAGGGTCGAACAGATAAAATCTTACCAACCATATTGTTGCTACTGGCAAAGGCAATAATAAGAGCAGCACCTATTATGCTGATTGAGGCCCAAGACAGGACCCCAATTTTAGTGTCAAAAATTATATTGTTTGACGCCAGAATGATTGGCAAGAAAAATAACAAAATTCCAATTTGTGCTAAACCACCAGCTAACCAATGGTTCGAATAATTCTTATCCTGAACTGTAAAGTATACGAGTGCACCAACACCAAATAACCACACACGTGCTTGCGGCAAATAATATTGAGAAATCCTATCGTCACCCAAATAAAACTCAGCGTAGCAAGCTGATAGAACCGTAATAAGGGTAATTAGAACTACAGCATAGGCTCTCCCTAGCCGCACCGTTGGCAATAACAATAGGGGGTATAACAGGTAAAATTGTTCTTCAACCGCCAACGACCAAGTGTGTAACAGTGGCTTAAAAGAGGACGATGCGGCAAAATAATGCTGTGATTCAAGCCAAAATAAAATGTTCGATGAAAATAAAGTCGCTGCCACTAAGCTTTGTGAAAAATCCTTTTGCTGAACGGCAAACATCCAAGAGTAAGCAAACGGAATGCAAACTAACATTAGTAATAAAAGGGCAGGAAGAAGCCTTCTAATACGTCTTTGATAAAAAGCGAATAATGTAAACGACCCGTTTTTTTGTTTGCTAACGATTAAACCGGTTATCAAATATCCACTGATAACAAAAAAAACATCAACTCCGATAAACGCCTTACTGAATAACTCAATCTCAGTATGAAAAAGCACAATCGCGATAACAGCAATAGCTCTTAGGCCGTCAATTTCAGGACGATAAATCATATAGCCTAATGGTGCTAAAAATAATGATCATGCCGAACGGGAGGCCTGACCTTGGATATAAGTTCGTGAGGCTCGCATCCAAAGACAGGTCTTAGCTCATAATCTGAGGTTTACTTATTACGTTTAATACGAATCTCTCGACCTTTACCATCTATCTGCATTTTATAACCGAAGCCGTCTTTTTTAACCGTTACGTAAAAGTTACAACCCTTGTAGTTATAGCGACGGTTGTCGGCATTTACTTGCTTCCAAACCTGACCATTATCAAATATAAAGAACCATTTCTTATCAAGAGATTTTTTACAAGACACAACCAAACCTCGACTTAAATCTTCCTCACGCTCGCTAGTATCAAATTTTCCACCGCCAATATCTTCGGGTAACTGCTCTAATACTGGGTCGGCAGCTCCTTGATTCTCTATCTCAGCAGATAATGAATCATAACATCTGAGTCGTTTATCATCTTTTTGAATGCTTGAGCAATTGTTGATCTTGGTTGAAAGTGATCCGTTAAGTTGAGTTTTATCTCTTGCTAATACCAAAGAAGAAACAAAAAGCGAGGTAACAATGCCGAGGATAAGTGCTTGTTTAATTTTCATAATTTGACGAGTAATACGTTTTAACCTTTAAATTCAGATAAATAGAGTACTAAATCTACGCCCATCTCTCCAGCGCTCATTTAGTCTGACAAGTAACCTAACTACTAAAATTTAGCGTTTCACTTGCGTATGAATAGGCAATAAAAAAAGCCCCAGTAGATCGCTCTACTGGGGCTCGTATATAAA
>Ga0075467_10004119_pt1 | contig 10885 bp, 10 predicted proteins | sample DEB08_DNA_9_FD_75067 | JGI IMG/M metagenome (GOLD analysis project Ga0075467, IMG submission 75067) | Aqueous microbial communities from the Delaware River and Bay under freshwater to marine salinity gradient to study organic matter... | ecosystem: Environmental > Aquatic > Marine > Coastal ...
AGTGCCAAGGAAACTGGCGATCTGCGTGCGCAAGCGGCGGTCAAACTGCGCAACGCGATGATGACCTACCCTGAACTTGTCGCGGGCGAAACGCGGGCTTGCACTGACCTGATGCGTGCGATGGATCATAAGGTTGCGATCAAGACAGGGGCCGAGGGCGTGTTTGTCGCGATCATCCCCTCGCTGAAAATGGGCGTTGCTGTGAAGATTGCAGACGGTGCGACCCGTGCCTCTGAATCCGCAATCACCGCGATCCTCGTGAAGCTCGGCGTTCTCGACGCCAAACACCCCGCCGCTATCGCCCGTATGTCGCCAGAAATGCACAACTGGCGTGGCATCCACGTCGGCTTCACTCGCCCCTCTGCTGCACTGCTTTAAGGAAAAGATATGTCGTTTACGCTAGCCACTTGGAACATCAACTCTGTCCGCTTGCGCGAGGAGCTTGTCCTGCAATTGATGCGCGACGAGCAGCCTGACGTTTTGTGCCTGCAAGAGTGCAAAAGCCCCGTCGATAAGATCCCGTTGGAACAGTTTCAGGCGCTGGGCTACACCCACATGGTCGCGCGCGGCCAGAAGGGCTATAACGGCGTTGCCATCCTCTCAAAAATGCCGATTGAAGAGGCGGGTGCCGAAGACTACGCGCAGCTCGGCCATGCCCGCCATATTGCGGGCAGGCTCGCGAATGGCGTCACGATCCATAACTTCTATGTGCCTGCAGGCGGTGATGTGGCCGACCGCGCGGTCAACGAGAAATTCGGGCAGAAGATGGATTATCTCGCGCAGATGCGTGATGCCTTCCACGCCGACAAACCGCAAAAATCCATCCTCGTCGGTGACCTGAACATTGCCCCACGCGAAGACGACGTCTGGGACCACAAGAAACTGCTCAAGGTCGTCAGCCACACTCCCATCGAGGTCGAAGCCTTGGCAGACGTTCAGGCCTCCGGCGATTGGATCGACGTCACCCGCGCCAACATCCCCGACGGCAAGCTCTATAGCTGGTGGTCCTACCGCGCCGCCGACTGGGACACGGCCGACAAAGGCCGCAGGCTCGACCACGTCTGGGCCACCTCCGACATCGCCGCCTCTGGCCACTCCAGCCGCGTGGTGCGGCATGCGCGCGGCTGGGAGAAGCCGTCAGATCACGCCCCCGTGTTTGCGACGTTTGATTTGTAGAAAGTTTGGGATTCAATGCCAGTAACCGATCAAATGTATATCTGGGCAATGAAGGCTCTGAACGGCGAGATTTCTGCCGATATGAGGATGGTCACTCTTCGGATTGACGGATTGAAGATGAAATTCACATTCTTTCTTACTTGCGAACCATCTGATTTTACACGTGAACGGGCCGAGATTGTCGCTGTGAATTTTGACAGCGGATTAAGTCAAAGGCCTGAACGTCTAGATATCGAGTTTGTAATTTCAACCGATTTTCTTAGGCAACTTGAACCGCATGAGGTCATGCTTTTTCGCAGGTGGGAAAACGAACATTGCACCACTGTTCCCGATGAATGATGCGGTATTTTCGTGCGGAAAACTAGCAACACCCCAAAACCCACTTTCCCCCTTGGCCTCACCCCTCCTAACCCACATATAAAACCAAACCATATTCAGGAGACGAGCCATGATTGAACTGGGTGGAACACCTTCAATTTGGTCGGGTCAGTAAGCTTGCGATTTACGAACTGCCACGTCCACTTTCCCGCCGCCCAATCTCCGCCGCAACAGCCTTCCCCAGCACCTCATGCGCAGCCGCATCAAAGTGGATGCCGTCGGTCGGGCTGCTGGTAATATGCGTGCCCGCGTCGAGAAACCATGTGCCTCGCGCATTGGCGACGAAGGCATAGGCCGCGGGCAGGGCCTCTGACACCGCGCTTTGCCCCGCAAAGTCACCGGCAAATGTGCCTTCCTCCAAAATCGGCGGCGGGCAGATCAGCAGGATATCAAAACCGTCGTGCTTCGCCTGAATATCCGCATTCTGCGCGATCTTGATCAGACCTGCGACGCTTGCCGCAATCTGGGTGGCGGTCTTGCCGTGGTCGAGCTTGAGGTCGTTTGTCCCCAACATAATCGTCAGCAGATCAATCGGTCCGTGGCTCGCGAGTGCAATACGCAGGCCCAACTGCCCGTTCATCTCTGGCCCCATCGTGGTGTCGGCGTGACCTGCAGCAAGGCGTCCGGGCAAACCTTCTTCAATCACCGTGCAGCCCAAGGCCTCAGCCATTACCACAGGCCAACGGCGCAGATGGCGGGGATGGCGACCAAAATCGTGCATGGGCGGCGTCCCATGGGTGTTGCTATCGCCGAATGTGAGGATTGTTTTTGTCATGAGGGCGAGGTTAGCAGCAATCTTGGCGCGGTAAAGTGGTCTTGCCTCTTGGCGTTTGCGCCGCTTGCGCACATATAGGGGGTAACCGCGATATTAGGAGATTTGAATATGATCGAACTTGGTGGAACACCCAAAACAGCCCCTGCCTCCGAGCACATTGTAGACGGCACTGACGCGACCTTTATGCAGGACGTCATTGAGGTCTCTAAAACCATCCCCGTAATCGTGGACTTCTGGGCGCCTTGGTGTGGCCCGTGCAAAACGCTTGGCCCCGCTATCGAGGCGGCTGTTGCCAAGGCTGATGGTCGTGTGAAGCTCGTGAAAATCGACGTGGATGCGAACCCCGGCATTGCAGGCCAGTTGCAGGTGCAATCCATCCCGACGGTCTATGCGTTCTTTAACGGTAATCCCGTCGACGGGTTCCAAGGGGCGCTGCCGCCGTCAGAGATCAATGCGTTTGTTGATAAGATTGTGGCCTTGGGGCCAGAGCCTGACAACGGGCTTGATGATGCCGTTGCTGCCGCCGAAGAGATGCTCGCCAATGGCGAAAATGCCGACGCGGTCGAAACCTTCGCCGCGATCCTGTCCGAGGATGGCAACCACGCCGTCGCTTACGGCGGTTTGGTCCGCGCACATCTGGCGCTGGGCGAGATTGATCAGGCAGAGGCGGTGCTGAACGGCGCCCCTGCCGAGATTTCCACGCATGCCGCGTTAGAAGCCGCGCACGCGCAGATCGTGCTGGCGCGCAAGGCTGCGGGCGCTGGACCAGTGGACGAGTTGCTCGCAAAGGTCGAAGCGAACCCTGCCGACCATCAGGCGCGGTTAGAGTTGGCGAACGCTTTGCTGGCAAACGACGACGCACAGGGTGCGGTTGATCAGCTTTTGGAACTCTTCCGTCGTGATCGCGAATGGAATGAGGGTGCAGCCAAGACCGAACTTTTCACCATTTTCGACGCTTTGCCTCCGAAAGATCCCATTGTCCTGAATGGTCGCCGCAAATTGTCTTCAATGATATTTGTCTGATCGCGGTTTCGGTCTAGGTTAGCGCTATGAGTAAAACTTTTGACCTCCCCGATACAATTCCAGTCTTTCCGCTTCCCGGTGCGCTTTTGTTGCCGCGATCGCACTTGCCGTTGCATCTGTTCGAGCCGCGCTATCTGCAAATGCTCGATGATGTGCTCAAGACAGAGCACCGCTTGATCGGGATGGTGCAGCCTTACGGCAAGGACCAGCGCCTGCATAGCATCGGCTGCGCTGGGCGTGTGACCGCGTTTTCCGAGACGGACGACGGGCGCTACATGATCACCATGGCGGGGCGTTCGCGGTTTCGGATTTCCAACGAAGTGGACGGCTTTACGCCCTACCGCCGTTGCAAAGTGTCTTGGCAAGGGTTTGAGCGCGACTTGGGGCCAGCGGAAGTTGACGAGACCTTTGATCGGCACAAATTTATGCGGGCCTTGGAGCGGTATTTCACAGAGGAAAATCTGGCGACGGATTGGGATAGCTTGCAAGAGGCCGACGACGAATTGCTGATCAATTCACTATCGATGCTTTGCCCGTTCGAGCCAGAGGACAAACAAGCGCTTCTTGAAGCTCCGTCCTTGACGACACGCCGCGAAACCCTCACGACACTGATCGAATACACACTGCGCGGCGGGTCCGCCGAGGAGATCATGCAATGACCAACACGAACTTTGACCCCAAGATGCTTGAGGCGCTGATCTGTCCGCAAACCCGTGGAAGGTTGGAGTATGATGCTGACGCGCAGGAACTGATCTCTAAAAACGCGAACCTCGCTTTTCCGATCCGCAATGGCATCCCTGTGATGCTTTTGGATGAGGCGCGGGTGATCGAATAATCTTGCGGCTTTTATCAGTATTTTAATCTGCCATGGGTTTGATGGGCGGACGGTACGATAAAGGATCCCTTGATGAGAAACATACATCCCGCTGACGAACTCGCAATGGTGCGGGCAGATATTGATCGGTTGCGGCAACGCGAGGCGTTTTTGCGCCGCGGCTTTCTGGGGGATACGCTGCCCCGCCATGGTGACGAAGCCGTGGTTGAGATTGCAGTCTTCCGCAGCAGGCGATTTTTGCGCGACAAACTTCCCCCAGGCATTCTAGAGAACGAGGCCTATTGGGGCACACAACGCACCGAGCACGTGAAAGTCAGGCCGCGTTAACCCCGCATCAGGCTCGGCAGATCACCCGTTAGCCCTGCGGCCTCGCGGATAAACCCGCGTCGCAGCGGTGCTGCGCCATTCACGAGGCCCATGCCGATATCACGCGCCGCCCGCAGGATCGGGTTGTCGTTGGAAAACAGGCGGTTGAATGTATCGGTGGCAATCGCCAGCGTTGTGGTGTCGAACCGTCGCCACTGTTGATACCGCGCCAAGGCCAAGGGGCTTGCGATGTCTTCTCCGCGTCCGCGTGCCTCTGTCAGGACGTCAATCAAAGCGGCGACATCGCGTAGACCCGCGTTCAACCCTTGCCCTGCAATCGGGTGCACGCCGTGGGCCGCATCGCCGATGAGGGCCACATGATCTGCAATAAAGCTTTGCGCAAGCGTCAGACCTAGCGGGTAGGTGAACCTTGCACCCGTCAGGTGAATGTCGCCAAGAAAGCTGCCAAACGCAGGGCGCAATGCTTCTAGAAAACCCGCGTCGTCCCGCGCCATAATCTCTGCCGCCCGCGCCGTGGTTTCCGACCAAACAATCGATGACCGATTGCCCGTCAGCGGCAAGATCGCAAGCGGGCCGTTTGGCATAAAAAACTGATGCGCAATGCCGCCGTGTGGTTTTTCGTGGCCAACAGCGGAGACAATCGCGGTTTGATCGTAACCCCAGCCCGTGCGCTTGATGCCAGCCCGCTCGGCCGTGCCGCTCTTGCGCCCATCCGATCCGATCAAAAGCTGCCCTGAAATTGTTTTCCCAGAGGCAAGCGTGACCGTCACACCAGACCCATCAACCGACTGCGCCACGACAGTTTCGCCATCAATCTGGGTAATCCCGTCTTCCGCGTCCATCGCATCCAAAAAGGCCAACCGCAAATGGCGGTCTTCCAGCATGTAGCCCATCGGCCCTTCTTCGATTTCCGCATGGTCAAAATGCATCATCCAAGGGGCCGACCCCTCACCTGCGCGACCATCCGTAACCTTGATCTCAAGCATCGGCTGGGCATCAGCACGCACTCGATCCCAAACACCGATCCCGCGCAAAAGCCGCTGACTGGCAAGTGCAAGCGCATAAGATCGCCCATCAAAATCGCGCATTTTCCGCGCCGCTTTGGGCAGGGTATCAATCACGGTCACGCGAAATCCAGCGCGCGCCGCAGCGATGGCAAGGGCAGGGCCGTTGAGCCCGCCGCCCACAATGATCAAATCCGTTTTCATACCCTTCAATATGGGCAGACGCGCGGGATTGTCCATGCGCTGCGGTGTCGCTAGGCTGCGATAAACCTTGGGAAGGATCGACACGATGCAAGAGTGGCTATGGATGACGGCGGCGGATTTGGGGCGCGGCATCGGCGCAGGTGACATCGACCCGATTGCGCTGACTGAGACCTATCTCGCGGCGATTGACGCACACCCGGAGGCGCATCGGATTTACGCCCGCGTGACCCATGATCGCGCCCGCGCCGAGGCGAAAGCGGCCAGTTTGCGGGCGGCGAGCGGTCATCGGCTTAGCGCCTTGGACGGTGTTCCCGTTTCTTGGAAGGACCTCTTTGACACGGCTGGCGTTGTGACCGAAGCAGGCACAAAACTGCTGGAAGGGCGCACGCCCACCGAGGATGCCGCAGTGCTGAAAGCCGCCACCGCGGCTGGTCTCGTCTGTCTTGGCAAAACTCATTTGTCGGAAATCGCCTTTAGCGGCCTTGGCCTGAACCCGATTATGGAAACGCCGCCTTGCATCAACGATAAAGACGCCGTTCCAGGTGGGTCGAGCTCTGGCGCGGCCACGTCGGTCGCCTTCGGTCTGGCCGCCGCTGGGATCGGCTCTGACACGGGCGGCTCGGTGCGTATTCCGTCTGCTTGGAACGATCTGGTTGGCCTCAAAACCACCCATGGGCGGCTGTCGGTCACGGGCGTCGTCGCCCTTTGTGCGCAGTTTGATACGGTCGGCCCGCTTTGTCGTTCGGTTGAGGATGCAGGGCTTTTGCTGGCCATTCTGGAGGGCTCAAAGCCTGCTGATCTGGCGGGCGCAAGCCTCAAGGGCGCACGTTTCGCCATTATCGACACTCTGACAATGGATAGTTTGCGCGATGCGCCTCGCGCCGCATTCGAGAGCGCCGTGCAGAGATTACAGGTGGCAGGGGCCACAGTAACACACATCCAAATGCCCGAAATTCATGATGCATTTGATCAGGCGTTCAACCTCTATGCCGCTGATTCCTATGGGCATTGGCGTGATCTCGTAGACGCACACCCCGAAAAAATGTTCCCGCAAATCCTAGAGCGAGTGCGCGGCGGGCAGCAGGTATCTGGCGCCGATTACGTCGCCTCTTGGATCAAACTGCATGCGGTGCGCAAGATTTATGCCGCACATCTTGCGGGCTTTGACGCGTTCATCATGCCAACCGCGCCGAACATGCCGCCAAATGCCGCGCGGTTGCTGACGGACGACGACTATTACAGAACTGAGAACCTTCTGGCGCTGCGCAATACGCGGATCGAGAACCTGATGGGCGGGATCAGCCTCACTCTGCCGACAGGCGTGCCGTCGTGTGGGATCATGTTCAACGCGGCCCCCAATTCCGAAGAGAAATTGTTGCGGATCGGGGCAGCAGCGGCCAAGGCACTGTCCTAAAAGACACAATTTTACCACGTAGGGGCGAATCATGCCCCGCTTTTTATGGACAGGGGTGCCATTCACAGGCTAGTTTGATCAAAAGCGGGGCAAAAATGATCCCGTAGTTGAGGCAGTTATGGTATTTCCCGAGCGGTTTTCGAACCTTCCGGTTGCGACTTGGCCACGTTTGCGCGCTCTTTTGGATGTGCCGACGCAGGCTGACGAGACGATCAATATGACGATTGGCGAGCCACGCCACGCGTTTCCTGCTTTCGTGGGCGATGTTTTGGCGGCCAATTTGGGGTCCTTTGCGAAATATCCAAACAACGACGGCACGCCCGAACACCTTGATGCGATCGCTGGATTTCTGAAGCGCCGCTACGACCTTGATATGCAGCACGCCAATTTGCTGACGCTGAACGGCACCCGCGAGGGGCTTTATAACGCCGCGATGGCGCTTTGCCCCGAGACCAAGAACGGCAAACAGCCGATCATTCTGACGCCAAACCCATTTTATCAGGTCTACGCCGTCGCCGCTTTGTCGGTTGGGGCCGAACCTGTCTATGTGCCTGCGACGCCAGAAACGGCGAACCTGCCAGATTTCACCAGCCTTTCGACAGACGTGCTCGACCGCACTGCAATCGCCTATATCTGCTCGCCCGCGAACCCACAGGGTGCCGTGGCTGACGAGGCTTACTGGCGCACGCTGATCACTTTGGCTGAAAAGCACGATTTCATCATTTTCGCGGATGAATGCTATTCCGAGATCTACCGCGATACGCCTCCCATTGGCGCGATGCCGGTCGCAACTGCGATGGGTGCTGACCCTGACCGCGTTGTGATTTTCCATTCGTTATCAAAGCGGTCGAACCTTCCGGGGCTCCGTTCAGGCTTCTGCGCGGGTGGTGTCGAAAGCATCAAACGCATTCGTGCCTTGCGGGCCTATGCGGGTGCTCCGCTGTCAGAGCCTTTACAGGCCGTCGCCACCGCCGTGTGGAACGACGAGGCCCATGTGGTCGAGAACCGCGCGCTTTACGGTGTGAAATACAAAATCGCGGATGACATCTTTGGTCATGTCGCAGGCTACGATAGCCCCAAGGCGGGCTTTTTCCTGTGGCTTCCTGTGGAAAACGGTGAGGCGGCAGCAGTGAAGCTCTGGCAAGAAACAGGGGTGCGCGTGCTCCCCGGTGCTTATCTGAGCCAAATCGCAAACGGGGTGAACCCCGGACACGGCTTTATTCGGGTGGCCATGGTCGCCCCAACACAAGAAATGCAGCGTGGTCTCACTTTGATCCGCGACTGTTTGTACGATTGAGGACTAGAAAAATGGCATCATATACATCCCGCGGGCGCGATCCATTGCTGGACAGCAACACCCAAGCTGCGATTGAAAAACGGGGCAAGGAATTGTTCGGTATCGCATTGATCGTGATCAGCGTTTTGATGGCTATGATGGTCGGGTCCTATTCGCCCGAAGATCCAAGCTGGATCTCCGCGACGGATGCGCCTGTCCACAATTGGCTGGGTCGCTTTGGTGCCTCGACAGCGGCACCTTTGATTATGGTCGTAGGTATTGGCATCTGGGCGATGCCGCTGATTTTGATGACTTGGGGCGTGCGTTTCGCCGCCCACATTGGCGAAGAACGCGCTGTAGGTCGCTTGATCTTTGCGCCAATCGCCATCGCGATTTGCTCGCTTTATGCTGTGACCTTGTCGCCTAGCCCCGCTTGGCCGCCGAATTTCGGCATGGGTGGCATGTTTGGCGACACCGTTCTTGCGATTGTCCTGACCGTTTTGCCATTCGGTGCAGGCCTCGCTGTGAAACTCTTCTCGCTCATCATGGTTGTCGTGATGTTGGCGATGATGTCTTTCGTTTTGGGCTTTACCCGTCCAGAACTGCGCGTCGGCGTGCGTTTCCTCACGCTTGGCATGATCATGACCTATGCCGCAATTCTGAAAGCATTGGGTCAGACCGCATCTGTTTCGGCCCGTGCCGCACAGGGTGGCATCGCAACATTGCAAGCCAAGCGCGAGCAGTCACGCGAATCCCGCGTGGCTTTGGCCTATGAATATCAGCAAGAAGAAATCGCGCGTCGCATTGTGCCAAACCCAGAAGCAAAGGCGCGTGCTGCTGCCGTGGTCCGCGCAAACCCTGCAATGCCGACCCGTGCGGCTGCGCCAGCACCACAAGCCGCGGGCCGTAAAATGCCGCCAATGACGGCGCCAACGATCAATGCCGCCGCTGTCATGCAACATGCGCCAGAGCCAATGGTCGCCCCCGTTCGTGCCGCCGCGCCACAACAATCGGGCGGGCTTTTGTCGGGTCTGCTAAAGCGGAAAGAAGTGATGCCAGAGCCTGAACTTGTGGCCGCGCATTCCTTTGACCAAGATGCGCCTGCCGTTGATGGTGACCGCGTGAAGGCCCGGATTTCTGACGCCATCAAAAACCGCAAAGTGGCCGAAGTGGCCGCGCCAACAGGCCTGCGGATTGAGCCGAAACTAACCGCGGGTCGCGGACCAGCGCCGCTTGTAGTGAACCTAAGAGCAACACCTCCGCCACCGCTAGACGACGATTTTGCTGACCTGATTGAAGTTGACGATTTTGACGACTTCCAGAACGAGACAGCATTCGTCCCAGTTGCAGCCCCTGCGCCCACGCCAGTGATCCGCTCGGCACAAGTTGCTCCGCAAGAGCGTGTCGAAATCCCGATGCCAGAGCCAAAGAAAGTCGTGCAGTACGCGGCCGTAAAGCCGCTGCAGCCGTCAAAGCAGGCAAAAGCGGAGGCCCAGCCAAAGCTGCAATTCGAAGAGAAATACGCCGACTACGAGCACCCACCACTGAGCCTTTTGACGGCCCCTTCCGTCGTCGAGCGTCATCACCTTCCTGACGAGGCTTTGGAAGAAAATGCACGCATGTTGGAAAGTGTTCTGGATGATTACGGCGTCAAAGGCGAGATCGTCTCCGTGCGCCCCGGTCCCGTTGTCACCATGTACGAACTTGAGCCCGCTCCGGGACTAAAAGCGTCCCGCGTCATCGGTTTGGCCGACGATATCGCCCGCTCTATGTCGGCCCTGTCTGCGCGTGTTTCCACAGTGCCAGGTCGCTCTGTGATCGGTATCGAATTGCCGAATGAAAAGCGTGAAATGGTTGTGCTGCGCGAGATGCTCTCGGCGCGTGACTTTGGCGATAGCAACATGAAGCTGCCGCTCGCACTTGGCAAAGATATTGGTGGCGAGCCGATCATCGCGAACCTCGCGAAGATGCCTCACCTTCTGATCGCGGGTACAACGGGTTCAGGTAAATCCGTGGCCATCAACACCATGATCCTGTCGCTGCTTTATAAGCTGACGCCAGAAGAATGCCGCATGATTATGATCGACCCTAAGATGCTCGAACTGTCGGTTTACGACGGTATTCCGCACCTGCTGTCCCCCGTCGTAACAGACCCTAAAAAGGCAGTTGTGGCCCTAAAGTGGACCGTGGGCGAGATGGAAGAGCGTTACCGCAAGATGTCCAAAATGGGCGTGCGCAACATCGACGGCTATAACGGGCGCGTGAAAGAAGCGCTCGCGAAAAACGAAATGTTTAGCCGCACTGTGCAGACTGGTTTCGACGAAGACACGGGCGAGCCAATCTTTGAAACCGATGAATTCACGCCAGAGGTCCTGCCATATATCGTCGTGATCGTCGACGAGATGGCCGACCTGATGATGGTCGCTGGCAAGGAAATCGAAGCCTGCATTCAACGCCTCGCACAGATGGCGCG
>Ga0075467_10004120_pt1 | contig 10885 bp, 11 predicted proteins | sample DEB08_DNA_9_FD_75067 | JGI IMG/M metagenome (GOLD analysis project Ga0075467, IMG submission 75067) | Aqueous microbial communities from the Delaware River and Bay under freshwater to marine salinity gradient to study organic matter... | ecosystem: Environmental > Aquatic > Marine > Coastal ...
CCCTCTGAACAGTGCTTTGATGCCGTGCAGCTGATGCATCCTGACAGCAGCATCATTGCCGCACTGATGCGCGGAATTCATAATCAAGCACTTTGTGAAGTTGGCTACGTTTCAGTTACATCAGGTGAATCCGTTAGGCAATTTGTTCCGCATGCCTTGATCAACAATGGCCACCGCTGGCATGTGCGTGGCTATGATTGCAAAAATCAAGGTTTCAGAGACTTCGTATGCACGCGCTTCACACATATCACCACTACAGACGAACAAATACAGTCTCATCAACTGGCCACTGCTGATGTTCAATTTAATCAAATTATTAATTTAGTTATTGTGCCTCACCCGAGTATTGCAAACCCGCTCGCCATTGAAATGGATTTTGCGATGCAAGACGGAAAAAAAGTAATGACAACCCGAGCAGCGCTGGCGGCTTATATTCTGAGGCAGTGGCAAGTGGACTGTTCCGAAGGACATCGCATTCGAGGACAGGGTTGTCAGTTAGCGCTTGAAAACATTGATGTATTACAACGTATTGAGAACCCCACTTTAGCGCCTGGTTACTCGATATAAATAGCATTAAAAAAGACTGTAAATTCAGAAAGGTAAGGCATTTATTTTAATAACCTTGTACTTTATTGGAACTTTACTCAGCTAGGTTGGGTCTCTATAACTTAGGAAACGGTCTTCTCATCTCATAAGGTAGACATTATGGCTGAACTACATCGATTAGATACTAGACAACATCAACTCCATAATGAGGCGTTGATTAAGTTAACCGTCTTGCTCTATCAGATTGACGGGAAAGTGACGTTAACAGAACAGGATTACTTTGACGAACTGTTGCAGGAGATGTCCTGGCACAGCGGCATTTCCAAAGAAGCTTACGTTAATGATGCAATCCATCAAGCCCGTGAAGCTATTGATAGTGTGGCAGCACCTGATTTTATTCGTTCACTGTCAGATGAATTGAACCTAGACGCTGCGCGTTCATTAGAAGTTGCAATGGCTATTACTAAAGTTGACGGTGTGCGCAGTGAGAAAGAAGTTGAACTACTTGCGCTGTTAGCCAATCGAGTACTAGCCAGAGGACTTGTTGCCTAAGCAAACATACTTTTGTATTTCTTACACAATAACGCAGAAGCGATTCCACCGATCACGCCTGGCGCAATCCAGAATATAATTTGCCATTGACCTAAATCGGACAAGACAGTTCTGCCACCAAAGGCGATAAATGCTGTGTAAGCACCAATTGCGGAGCCAATCATCGAGCCAATATGCTCAGGCAGCCATGCTCCGCTCTCAATGTGCTTTTGCAAACAGTACTTCAGCATACTTGAACCCACCAGCAAACCCAGCACACCGAATATCATATGCAGTGTTTGAGCATTTACGTAGCCTATATAAAAAATAACCGGACCGCCTGCTGCTAGCGCAATAATCGGCGTTAGGTAGCCAAATGTTCGGAGCGCTGCACGGTTATTTTTTACCTTTAATACGGTAATACCGTGCTTTGTCACAGTAAAACTAAGAATGCTTAAATAGAACAAGAAGCCCCAAAACACTCGCAAGAGGTGTGCAAATTTTTCTGGGTCAGTATGTTGCATCATCATATCGGCTTTTATGACTAGAGGGACCGCCATCACTATCAATGCCATTAGTGCACCAGTGCCGGCAACGGCATACATGATATTGGCATAGAAACGACCAAATTTAACGTGATTCAGCTTACCTTTCTGGGTAAACACTGGCACCCAAAATAAAATTAATGCCGCAGTACCAAATAAGATATGTAGGATAAACAAAGTAGAGTGAATGTATGTCATGGTGAAACCTCAGTTTATGTCGTTTGTTGGGTCAGTAGTAAATTTAATACGGTAACTATAAATTTTGACCGCACTTAAAGTGAGTGCCACAAGTCATGACATAAAATATGACTTTTTACCTATCGTGTTTAGCAAGCATCAGGTGCTATCCTTGGTTGCTGAAATGCGGTAAGTCATGCATAAAGATAATTCAAATGAACAGTCGACCTTACTTACTCAAACTAGCTAATAAAATATCAAGCATGGAAATTCGTTAAATGGAAACTCAGACCAGCAGCCGAAGCGCTAGACCATTTTATCGCAAGCTACACATTAGCTTAGAACACGCTTCGGCCATCGTTACTTGGTTATGCGTTAGCGGCATCTCCTTGTACTTTATGTTGACGTCGACGCAAATTTCAAATCTTCAGGTTGCTCTAGCGGCGTTTCTATTTTTAAGCTATCTGTTTTCTTGGATGCTGCTAGCTCGAGACGCTGAATACAAAAATGAAAAGGTCGTGCGCTTCGCATTACTCGCAATAACCTTCATGATTGTAATTGCGATCTATTTTACTGTTCCCTTTGTCTATACCGCTATATTGATGGTTATTTGGAGCGCTGCGCTGCCCTACTTTATGAAGGCAAAATTTGCTTTTATACTCTCACCAATATGGTCTTGTGCGCTATATTTAGTCTATGGATTGTATTGGGATTTCAACGGTATGGGCTTGTCTGCAATACTATTTTGGACATTTAACCTCTTTGCATTGGTCATGGTAACCACCGCAATCAAAGAGAAAGAAAGCCGTCAAAACCTTGAGATGATTAACTTAGAACTTATTTCAACACAGCAACTTTTAGGTCAGGCAGCACAACAAGCCGAGCGCGTTCGCATCGCTCGTAATATTCATGACCTTCTTGGTCACCATCTCACCGCCTTGACTATCAACTTGCAGGTAGCGGGTCGAAAGCTTGACCTACTCAATGTGGCGACGCCTGACGAGTCAGCTAAAAAAGCAATAAAAGACTCAATAGAGCAATGTCATAGTTTATCTAAGCTTCTCCTCAGTGATGTCAGAGAGGCTGTATCTGACATCCGAACCAAATCGAGCTTAAATCTTGAGCAAACAATATTAGCGATGACAGACCGCTTACCTAATATCAACATTACACTTGATTATCCAAGCAACATTTCTATTAATGATGTTAATACTGCAGATATACTAACAAGGTGTGTTCAAGAAAGTATTACCAACGCACTTAAACATGCCGATGCGAAAGCAATGCATATCGCTTTTTCACAAACCAGCGAGTTACTTACAATGACGGTTAGTGCCGAGCTTTCTGGCACTATAAAATTACCTAAAGCAGGCGCTAGCAGCCCCAAATTTACAATGGGTAACGGACTGAAAGGCATGCAAGAACGAATTAAACAGCTTCAAGGGGAGGTAGTATTTACACTCAACAACACGGTATTTATAACCGTTATTAAAGTACCGGTGCGCGATCATGATTAATGTTTTGTTGGTGGATGACCAAACGCTAGTGAGGCAAGGCATTAATAGCCTTTTAGGACTTTCAGATAGTGTCGACGTAGTTGCACAAGCGAATGACGGGCTGCATGCTATTGAAATCATACTTAGCAAAGCCGTTAACGTAGAGATCATTTTGATGGATATTAGGATGCCCAACTTAGATGGCATTCAGACGCTATTAAAGCTAAATGAACTTTCAATCACAATCCCAGTAATAATGTTAACTACCTTCGATGATCATCAGTCGGTCATAAAAGCAATTCAAGCAGGTGCAAAAGGTTATTTGCTAAAAGATGTTTCACTGGAAACTTTAGTCGACGCCATTGAGACTGTCAACGCTGGCGAAACACTTATACAACCTGCTATCACTGAAAGACTAATTCAAGGTTTACGCGGTATTAAAGGTGACTTTGAGGCAAGCGATATGCCCGAAACTTTATCAAACCGTGAAACTGAAATTTTACGCTTAATGGCAGCTGGTTGCAGTAACAGAGAAATGGCACAAAGCCTGTTTAAATCAGAGGGTACAATTAAGAACCAAGTTTCAAGTATACTTGCAAAATTGGGGGTTCGTGATCGCACCAGAGCAGTTTTAAAAGCCATAGAGTTGGGTATTATTTGAGTATGATGAGTTGAGTGACGCGTTAAAAACTATTTTATTTTTTGCTGCATTGTTAGGAGGCCTAACTTGGTTCTTTTCTGCCATGTTAGGCCCTGATACCCGCGGAGTAAACCGTTTAAATAGTGGTGTCATTCAATACTTTGGCCCTATCGATATAGAGCGAGTGGAAAAGTTCAAAAAGCTCTATAGGCCTGGCGACCGCCTATTAGTAAATAGCAATGGCGGTAGTCTTTACGCTGGCATCGAAATGGGTAAATTCATTCATCAAAACAGAATGACGGTGGAGGTGGCAGATTTATGCATTTCTAGCTGCGCCAATTATGTTTTCTTAGCCGGTGAAACCAAAGTACTGAATAAGAATTCTCTAGTTGTCTTTCATGGCGGACCTAAGCAAGCCAACTTCTTGTCGCTTATGCAGCAGGCTGACGCGTCTAATGCAGAACCTGGCACAACCTTTGGAAGAGCAGACTACGAAGGAGTAGTGACTATCGAGTCGGCTTCTGCGCAGCGCCAAGCGTTGGCATCAAATTACTGAAACCCCTGTGCCGTTGGTGAGATCCTGAATGCCTATGGTAACTGTGAAGTGTTCACAGCTGAGCAACAGCTCCAATTTTTAATCGATTTGGAAAATCAGTTGTACAGAGACATCAATCCAAATATGGATAGAGATATTCCTTACCTTGGTCAAATCGGTGACTATGAGCAGCTATACCTTGCCTATCAATACTATGGTTTTTTTTACAATGTAGAGAGCCTTGAGAAACTCGGTGTATCAAATGTCTATACAAAGGACGGCGAATGGTCGCCGCAAAATAATCCCTTATATGACAAAGTGTATGAGGTCGTGGTAACGCCATAATTTGCGAAATAGAGTGACCTGCTAAGTGACGTACTGAGCAAAGGACGTACTCAACGCCCTATAATTTACCCTGAGGCACATCAAAGCTTGCCTCTTGCTGCAACTGCAGTTCATTTACCGATATACTATTTTCACTATCTGAAATAGACCAGCACCAAAATTGTTCTTTACCAACCTGCTCTGTTTGGGGCGATAAGGTAATGGTTAATTCACGTGACGGATCGACAGAAAAAGGTGTGGGCAATGGGAACAAAATTTGATCCCAGTGAGTTGGTATATCATTCGGACCCGTGCCAAATTGCACACCAGGACTCAGTTGCGCGCTGAACCAGCCACACAGCGCAAATATATCGGTTTTTTCACTGGGTATCAGTGTGGTGGTAAATACTCGCGGTGTATCGGTTTTGGTGATGGTTCGCATATCCAGCGTGCCCAAAGTGGCGATACTCTCCAATAGACTTTCGGGCTCAAGTGCGACCAAATCTGATTGCTGAAAAGGTACATGAGCGATCGGTGTAAAGTCGAGGCCATAAGGCTTATTTTGCAAAAAACACAGATCATCCAATACAAATTCATCTACGACTAAACCCACATGCAGGCTTACTTGTGCGGGGATCATAGTGCCCTCTTCTGCCAAATAACGGTCCCTCACCGTTAACAAAGGCTCTAACATCGCTTCGTAAAATAGGCAGTGTCCCATCCACTCTGACACAATAACGTCAACTTTTTCGTCAAGTTCCAGCGACTGATGATCGTCATGATAAAAATTAATTTTTTCAAAACCATTAGCAATAGCAATGTTTTGAGCGTTCTTGATAAACGGCGAACGGTCTACTGCTATCACCTTACTTGCATTAGCTCGAGCGGCAAACATCGACAACACTCCACTACCGCATCCAAAATCGAGCACGCTTAAACTTGGCTTCACTACGGCATTAATAGCCTTTGCATAAGCCTCGGTGCGAACAATATCCTGCAGCATGACTTTATGCATAGCTACATCACGGTAGGACATGCGATGAAGTCCACCACTACCATCTGTTTCGTTGGCGCTGATGTCAGCAGTCGGATTATCATTGTTAGGTTCAGTCATAGCCATCTTAAGTTCTTTTTTTGTGTATTCTATCAGGCTGTGGGGTAGCCAGATACTGTTTATATCTCGCAAATTTTGCAAATAACTGAGCGTCAAGTGCACTATCGTTAGCGAAAACGCTAAATATGCTTATTTCTCCAAATTCTCACCGCCAATTGTTTTTCGATTTTTATCGAAGCTGTTATTATCTCGCCAATAACGATAACTAAACCACTTACGAGGCAAATATGACAAATCAACAACGCGCGCACGATGAGGAAGGCCATGTCCATGGTCCTGATTGCAACCATCACCACCATGAGGTGCATACCCCCATAGTCAGAACCACTGCTAAAATTGGCCGTAACGATGTATGTCCATGCGGCAGTCAGAAAAAGTATAAAAAATGTTGTGGTAAGTAGCGTCGGCTTTACTTGTAATGATGCAGTGCTGTGTGTGCAATTTGAGAGCGGATATTTGTATTATTCTCTCGCAGTAATGAATAGGCTTTAAAATGGAAAAATCGACTATTCTTTTCATAGACGAATTGACGGCAGCAGTGCATGCAATTGACCACGCATCAAATCAACATGATACTCAGCAGCAAGAAGCCCAAAAACTCAGGCTGATTATCCACGCTGGTACACCAAAAACAGGTACCACGAGCTTACAAAACTACTTAGATAAAAAACAACGCAAACTAAGAGGGAAAGGCATTCTCTATCCACATAATTTGGAAAAATTAACAAATGCTCACGCGCCCAAACACCAATGGTTTGAAAAAAACCTAGTAACAACTAATTTAGAACACTTTTTAGAGAACTTTAAAAATATCCTTTCTCAAGTAAAAATGAACACCCACACCATCATTCTGTCATCTGAAGGAATTTATAACTACTGGTGGGATTTTCCAGACGCATCGAAAGACGTTTTATCTACATTGAGTCAACTCTTTGACGTTGAGTTATGGGTTTGGTTTCGTGACCCTCTCACCTTCATCGAGAGTTATTATAAGCAGTGTATTCGAAACCCTCAGTTAGACGCTAATCCATGCTACGGCAAAGACTTGTCCTTTGCAGATATGTTACAAATCGACTGGTTTTCTCAACATCTAGATTACCAAGGCTTTGTTAATGAATGCCAAACGCTGTTTGGAAAAAATAAGGTATCCGTATTTAACTACAAAGGTGATGTGGTACAAGAAGTTATTGCGAAATTAGGGCTAACGACTCCTCACGATAATCCAACCCCAAGGCAAAATAAAAGCCTTAACAGCGCATCCATTAAATTACTAAGAACGATAAATCACTACAACATAAAAGCAAAAGACAAAGAGCAGTTGATTCCACATTTAAAAGCAATCAATGTGCTACTGGAAAAATATGCAAAGGATACTATTATTGATGCCGCATCAAGAAAGAGAGTGTTAGCGCTGGCTCGTCCAATTAAATTCTAAACGTTTTTAGCGTGTTGTTGTAATATGTATAATCCATTCAGTGCGTAGCGACATAATAGTAACCATGTACAAGTGCGCATACAAGGACATCAGCATGCAGTTAGTAAGCATCATCAGTTTCACTTTGCTTATAAGCTCAATCACCTTTTTCTCATGGAGTACGCAAAATAACACAATGGAAAATCGCATAGATTTCAGTAAGTCTACTGAAGCACAAAATTGGATTATTGTTAACGATTCTGTGATGGGCGGGCGTTCACAAGCCGATTTAACTATTGAAAACGATATGCTTGTTTTTGCTGGCCATTTATCACTGCAAAATAATGGCGGATTCGCCTCAATCCGAAGAATCTATTCACCTTTAAGCTGGAGTAGCAAAGAAACGTTGGAAATAAAAGTAGTTGGTGACGGCCGTAGCTATCAATTCAGACTGCGCACTAACCGAAATACAGATGGCGTTGCCTATGTGGCAAACTTCACTACAAAAAAAGATGAAGTTCAAGTGATCACTTTCGACATTAAAGACTTCAGCCCTCAATATAGAGGAAGGAAAGTGCGAGGCGCGCCAGACCTGAATTTTTTAGACATTGCACAAATAGGCTTTATGCTGGCAGACAAACATCCCGGGGATTTTGTTTTGCGAATTTCTCTCATTCGACAAATCCCCGAAGTTATATAGCACTCCGCATTGTTGCAACGTGACACGAAAACCTGTTTTTATGATTAAAACCCTTGAAAATATAAGATAAAAAAATAGTAAGCGCCAACTCAGAGCGGACGTCACAACTGTCTCTGAGATTTATCAATAATCATCTTTTACAGTTTATTTATCATTTCTGTTTAAGCGGCTCACGTTTTACGTGTATCAATAGAAATACCCACCCTGTCGCTTGAATACGCAAACTAGAACAGATAACTGTATTCTGCTCACCATTAAATATTTTTGGGATCTTTCGTGAACTTCCGATTTTCAACTCTCGCTATTTGCTTTTTTGTAGGCAGCACAGCCGCCCATGCCAATGACCCTTTTCAATCTATCGGTGCAAGTATCACGACGGGCAACATAAGCTTGCAACAAAATATGTCGAGTATTTCAAATAACCCGGCAGCAGCCTCGTATTTTACCCAAAATGAATCAGGCCTAATGGTCAATATATTGCCGCCGATAGGCGCTGGATATGAAGTCGGCCAGATTGATTCCTTGATTGATGAGTTAGATGAACTTATCGACATTTTGGAAAACGATAACTTAACGGCACAGGATGCTTTGGACGCAAAAGACAGGTTCGATCCATTCCTTGAACTAGCCAGCACAGACGGACTTGTTAAAGTAGCTGGGCATGCGGGTATTCCCTTATTTCCAATACTTTATGTCAGCAGCGAGTTTGGCACCTTTACCTTAAATGCAAAAATTAACGGCAGCTTGCGCAGCACTGTGATTGACGACAACATTGACATCATTGGTTTCAATGATAGTTTTGTCATCAATACTTCTGCTGCTGTCTATGTCAAAAGCGCGGGCTTAACACAATTCAGCGTTGGCTACAGTCGCCCAGTATGGAAATTCAATGAAGGAGTTTTACATGCTGGCACTACCCTAAATATCAACCGTTTGAGCCTATCTAAAAACATCATCTCGCTCGCAGGACTCGAGGATGGTGAAAATATTGGTGATGCCATTAAAGATGACTACGAAAATAATGAACAAAGCAGCATTAATTTATCTTCAGATTTAGGGGCGCTTTGGGTAGATGCAAACTACAGCCTAGGCCTTAGCATTAAAGACATTAATGCACCTGAATACGACTACAAAACCCTCACTAGTGACTGCAGCCAAGAACAGGGTATTTCATTAGACAACTGTTTAGTTGCTCAAGAAGCGATAGCACAGGGCAAAATTAATGGACAAGAAATCTATATAGCAAATGCACAAGCTACCTTTGAAGCGTCCGCTTGGCTCGGTAATGAAAACAAATGGCTGCTACATACTGCAATTGACTTAAATGATAAAAACGATCCACTAGGTGATGTCTATCAATGGGCGAGTGTGAGTGTCTCTACACAGTTCAATAACTGGGTGATACCGAGTCTGAGAATCGGCTACAGCCAAAATCTGGCGGGTACCGAATTGTCTTATTACAGTGTGGGTATGACTTTATTTAAGCGAGCGCAACTTGATGTTAGATGGAGCAGCGACAGCGTTGACGTAGACGGCAGTACGACACCTCGTTCTGCGTTTTTCAGCTTTTCAATTCAGTCACAATTTTAAAGGTTAAGCTTAATGAAGACTATCGCAAAATATTCACGTATCGCATTCGCTGTCTTGTTAACACATTCATTGTTTGCATGTGGTGGTGCTAATGAGAATCAAGATGGCATCCTACCCAATCAAACCCAGCTTCCCACTGTCGATAGGAGTATACCTATAGCAGGGCTTGCTATGGATGGATTTATTGCCAACGGCTTGGTCTGGATTGACATTAAAGACAACGACAGTGTTGATGGAACAGAGCCAACTGCCTACACCGACTCGCAAGGATATTTTAGCTACAATCCGAATACCGGCGTTAACTACTGCGACGCTAAACAAGCTCACCTGCAACAATATTGCCTCAAAACGGGATTAACACAAGGCAATGTCGAAATAAAAGTGAGCAAGGGAATTAAAGTCATCAGTGGGGTGCCTTTTCGTAATGTACTTTCAACAACTGTGAATCTGCCGTCTGCATTAGATAACTTCAACACACTTGTAGCATTAGGCGCAAAACCAGCCGGTGACAGTCAATTTTGGCAACAACAAGTCGACACCGCCTTAGTTGCTTTGTCGCCACTAGGCACTTTAGCCCATTATTTACCAGAAAATACAAATATTTTAACAGCACTTACTGTTCTCGGAATTAACTTTGATGTTGATGTTGCAGCCGCTAAATTGATGCAAATGAACTACGTCGAAGGTGTTTTACTCGACACCCCCCATGCATATCAATTATTAACCGCAAACATCATGATATCCACTTTAGTCAATTCGCTCAGCGGGACTTACGATCTTGCTTTTGAAAACGTCGACCTAGGGTATGATGGCTACCCAATAAGCACGGCCGATGCAGTCTACAAGGGCCTGGCTATCAGCCTGAGTATGACCGTAAACACACAAAATGGTACCTCACTACTACTCGCAAATGAAAAACACCAATGGGCTTCTCAAAGCACTTTATTAACCAATGAACAAGGTTTGCTAAATGAGCAATTTGTGAATGCTTATCGAGCATCAGTAGCAACAGTCATTGAAAGTGACATACTTCCGCTCGGCAATACTCTTTCTAGCCAAGCAGAGTTAGACAATATTGCGCAAAACAACGCGCTAACTGAATTTATGACCGCTAAAATTGATTTAGTTAATAATCTACCTAGGATCCGAGTGCTTCGTAATCCTCTCAGCATAAACGCGAAATCGTTAACGGTAAGTAGTCTGCTGGATCCCGTGGATATGATAGACAATATAGGTACCCCTTCTCGCCAAGACATGGATTCAGTGACTGAAA
>Ga0075467_10004122_pt1 | contig 10880 bp, 10 predicted proteins | sample DEB08_DNA_9_FD_75067 | JGI IMG/M metagenome (GOLD analysis project Ga0075467, IMG submission 75067) | Aqueous microbial communities from the Delaware River and Bay under freshwater to marine salinity gradient to study organic matter... | ecosystem: Environmental > Aquatic > Marine > Coastal ...
CAAAAAGGTTACTAAGAAACCTGCTCCGAAAAAAGTCGCCAAGAAAGTCGCTAAGAAAACAGCCACTAAAAAGGTAAGCAAAAAGGTTACTAAGAAAGCTACTCCGAAAAAAGTCGCCAAGAAAGTCGCTAAGAAAACAGCCACTAAAAAAGTAAGTAAAAAGATTACTAAGAAAGCTGCTCCGAAAAAAGTCGCTAAGAAAGCAACCAAAAAGAAAACCGGGAAAAAAGCAGGGCTTAGTATTCCCAAACCGTTTTAGAAACTATTGCAGGCTAAAGTGCCACAACCAGCCACTGTTGCGCAGTGGCTTTTTTGTGGCGCATAACATGTAATTAAGCAAGCTGTGATACGATCAAAATAGAATAATTGCATTAACTGGAGAGCAAGATGTCCAAAGCGCTAGATGTTCCAAAAAGCCTCGAAACAGAGATTAACGAGACCGCTGCGATTGCGCGTTCTATCACACACAGTTCACTCGGCGATAAAGCACAATCGGACCTAAGAGCCAAGCTGCTAAAACAGCTGAAGGAACAAGACGCTATTTTAGTGTCTCACTATTACGTTGACGAAGATCTTCAAGACTTGGCCGAGGAAAGTGGTGGTACGGTGTCAGACTCTCTCGAAATGGCTCGCTATGCCTATGAGCATAAAGCCAGCACAATCGTTGTCGCTGGGGTAAAATTCATGGCTGAAACTTCAAAGATTCTTAGCCCCGAAAAACGAGTGCTATTGCTCGATAACGATGCTGAATGCTCGCTGGATATCGGTTGCCCGATCGATGAATTTTCAGCATTTTGTGATCAACACCCAGATCGAACGGTGGTGGTATATGCGAATACCAGCGCCGCCGTGAAAGCTCGTGCGGACTGGGTGGTTACCTCATCCATTGCTCTTGAGATTTGTACCTATTTACGTGATAAAGGCGAGAAAATCATCTGGGGGCCTGATAGGTTCTTAGGCGGCTACATCCAAAAAGAAACCGGCGCTGATATGATCATGTGGCAAGGCTCGTGCATAGTACACGAAGAATTTAAAGCCGAAGCACTGATGGATCTAAAGCGGCAACACCCTGACGCAGCGGTACTGGTTCACCCTGAATCACCGATGAATGTGGTTGACTTAGCTGATGTGGTTGGCTCTACCAGTAAAATTTTGAACGCAACACGCGAACTGCCTAATAAGAAATTTATTGTGGCGACTGAAGACGGTATCTTTCACAAAATGAAGCAATACTCGCCGGATAAAGAGTTTATTGCTGCGCCGACTGCAGGTAGTGGCGCTACTTGCCAGAGCTGCGCTCAATGCCCTTGGATGAAAATGAACGACCTCCAACGTCTCGAAAACGTACTCAACACCGGTAGCAATGAAATTCTGATCGAAGAGAACGTTCGCGCCGATGCAGAACGCTCTCTAAAACGCATGGTCGACTTCGCCAATAAACATATCCGGCCTGACATGAAAGTGACAGGAGATGCTTAGGCTAAGAACACCTAGGCTAGCGAAATGAGATACCCTCAAGGGCCAGGTATGGCTTGGGCTCGTTGGTAAAGAAGGTATCAGCATGACGATTTTTTGAAGTTAAGGGCTAATCATGAACGCCGAGCGCGATCTTTGTCGTATCAGCATTACTTCAAAGATTGCTCTACTTTCTAGAGAACTAGAATCAAGCGCCTTTATAGCTTACGCTCGTAACCTCTTAGTATTTCGCCTTGATAATTTAGCTCGAGTGGCATCCGCTTGACTTAAACTAACCGAAATATCATCAAATGATATGATGCAACGACAAGAAATCAACACTTCATAACATAATCTTAGCCCCGCTCTGACCTATAAAAAACCGCTCAATGAAATACTTCGGAACCGAACACGATATCGCCAACAGCAATTCTAAAATTGGTGTATTACTGGTAAATCTTGGCACACCAGACAGACCGGTTTGCCCGGGCTTGCGGAAATACCTGGGCGAGTTCCTTATGGACCCACGGGTAATTGAACTACCGGGTTTGTTACGCCTAATCTTGGTAAAAGGCATCATTATAAATTTTCGATCCCATAAAAGCGCCGCCATATACCGAGAGATTTGGACAGATGAGGGCTCACCACTAATGACTAACAGCCTAAGTCTTGGGGCTAAAACGGCCGAAATACTAGGTGATGATTTCGAGGTCGAGGTCGCGATGCGCTATGGAAATCCTAGCGTCGAAGAGAAAATCAAAGCCTTACATAAAAAAGGCGTGCGCAAAATCGTCGCAGTGCCGCTCTACCCGCAATACAGTGGTGCTACAAATGGCTCAACCTTTGATGCTATTGGCAAGGCCTTAAGCAAGCAACGCTGGGTTCCGAGTTTGAATTTCGTAAGCGATTACTATCGCTACGATAACTACATTAAGGCCGTTGGCGATTCGATTTTACATCACTGGAAAACCAATGGACGCAATCAAAAACTAGTAATGTCATTTCATGGTGTGCCGCAAAAGTATATTACCCGTGGAGACCCATATCAGTCTCAATGCGCTAATAGCGCTCAGCGCATCGCAGATTATCTAGAACTCAAAGACGACGAATGGCAACTTGTATTCCAGTCGCGTTTTGGTGCCGAGGAATGGCTACAGCCATATTGCGATAAGACCTTAAAATCTTACCCACAACAGGGGATAAAATCAGTGGATATGATATGTCCAGGATTTAGTGCCGATTGCTTAGAAACGCTTGAGGAGATCGAAGGCGAGAATAAAGAGTACTTTATTGAGGCTGGGGGAGAGAGTTATAGTTACATTCCTTGCCTAAACGACTCAGACAGTCACGCCCAACTGATGGCCGAAATAGCTCGAGACAATAGCTAATTTTTATCGAAATGATACTCGCCGCATGAATGTACTGACTTAAACGTGTCAGAGTAAAACCAACTGCTCTGCCAACCTAGTAATTGCTGTCTTGTTGAGTTTGCAGCTCTAACTCGCGCTTTCGCAACTCAAGTTGTCGAGTTCGAAGCTCAATTTTCTTCTGCTGATTTATCATAAGCTCCTTCTGTAGGTCATTCCGTTCAGCTTGCTTTAGAAGTTGTTCTGCGCTTGGTTGCTTGACAGGCACCGCAGCAGACGCAATAGCAGGTGCGAGAATCGAACTACTGTCAACGCTACAAGCTCTAGTAGCCGCATCCATACGCTCTTCAAAGCACTCCGCAGAATTTCCATTGACACACCAAGCTTCGGCTCCGACATCGCGATGCAGATACCTTAACTCTGGCCCGGTGTTGCACTTGACTTGTACCCTCTCAAACGAATTGCCAACAGCATCTTGCTGCTCTCCCAATTTTTTAAGCGAATACACCGGTTGAAATTTCGCGCCCGAGGCTGAAAAACTAACAACGAGGCCTAATAACAAGCTCACCGCTAGATAAAACAATCTAACTTCCATACACCACCACTAATGAAACTTTGTCTGTGTCTGATAACAGTACTATGGAGCATATGATACACATATGTATATTAAATACCAATCAATACAAGACTGGTGTTAATCCAACAGTTCAATTCTCCGCAGTCAGCCAAGCTACATTACATCCCTAACTACTCGAAAAAATTCTGAATGATGTCGATTGCATTTTCGATCATCGAATCGTCAACGCCGCTATGAACAACTAGCCGCGATAACGGCTGCCCGCTAAACAACAAGCCTTGGCGACTACAATCGGCCAGAAAACGGCTACTTACCGACTGTGTGGAGGATAGATAAACCATATTAGTGTGTGCCTTACCACCAACAACACTCAGACCATCAATTCCTAACAGTCCGTCAGCCAAACGTTTAGCGCGGGCATGATCATCGGCTAATCGCGCTACATTATTATTAATCGCATATAAGCCTGCGGCCGCCAACACACCAGCTTGGCGCATTCCACCACCAACCATCTTCCTCCAGCGACGCGCTTCATCAATGACTGGTTTTGTAGACACCAACACTGACCCCACTGGCGCACCCAAGCCTTTACTCAGGCACAATGATACCGAATCAAATTGGCGTGTTATGTCAGCTAACTCAAGCCCTTGGGCTACCGCAGCATTAAACGCACGCGCACCATCGAGATGAAGCAATAGCGAATGCTTTTGCGCTAAAGCCTTTGCTTCAGCGATATAGCTCTGTGCAATTATCTTGCCGCCAATGGTGTTTTCCAAGGCTAGCAATTTTGATTTAGCAAAATGAAAATCGTTTGCCTTAACCGCGGCCTCAATTTTACTTAAGGGTATCGTCCCATCCGCGTCATGCTCAATTGGCTGTGGCTGAATACTGCCCAATACCGCCGCGCCACCCCCTTCGTATTTATAGGTGTGTGCGTTTTGCCCCACGATGTATTCGTCTCCACGCTGACAGTGGGTCAGCAGAGCGACTAAGTTACTCTGTGTGCCGCTAGGAAAAAATAGACCCGCCTCGTGTCCAGCACGCTCGGCAAGTTCTGACTCAAGCCGATTAACGCTTGAATCTTCACCATAAACATCGTCCCCAACTTCGGCGTTTGCCATCGCTTGGCGCATTGCACCACAAGGCTGAGTTAGCGTGTCGCTGCGCAGATCAATAATCATGGTTTAGACCCTTCTAATCGGCATCGCTGCCATTGGAATATCGTTTTCGTGAAACTCTCGAATCAAGCTTTCTAACACGGTCGACCTTAGGGTGGTTCTAGTGGTAACGTCGACCAATCGATAACGCGCTTCATAGAGTACGCCCGACAACATATGGCCTTGATCATCGTCCCAGATTGATCGAATGACAACCGTTGTGGTGCCGTCAATAATACCGTCAATTTTCTCAATCGCCGCTATGGCTTTTTGCTTTACCTGCACCGGGTCAGCACTGTAGTCTGTTTGAAATCTTACTCGGGCACGAACTGGTTGCGGATCAATCGAAAAGTTTTTAATCGTCGAGGCAGCGAGTACAGCGTTAGGGTAATTAACCACTACGCCATCAGTATTACGAATCGTGGTGCGGCGTAAACCGATGTCAACAACATCACCCCACCCTCCCCAATGCTTACCTATTCTATCGATCATGATGCGATCGCCAATTCGAATAGGACGATCGGCTATCAGAAAAATACCCGCCAAAATATCAGCCAAGGTTTCCTTCGCGGCTAGCCCGATAGCAATACCAAAGATACCGGCGCCTGCAAGCACCGGTCCAACCTGAATGTCATTAATTTTTAGTACCCAAACTACGCCACTAAAAAGTGCGACTAGCCATAGAAACTGTTTTAAAAAATGAATTAAGCGGTCATCGAAATCATTGTCGGTTTTAGCCGCTAATATTTCAAGGCGACGCAATACCACAAAACGCACTAGATAAAACATCAGTATTGTCGACATTATCGCCAGCAGCGACTGCTCTAGTGTCGACAAGTTTATCCAAAGTTTTTGCAGCTGAGGGCCTAGCTGTTTGAGTGCATCCATAATGGCTAACGGTAAAAAGTAGTTTTAAGATGCTTATAATAAGTTAAATATCAATCGAGAACGAGGGCACGACCATATCAGGCTGAATCGCGTCACTCGAATCAAGCTCCCCAAGATTGACGCCTCGGTCTCTGTGCAATCGAAAGAATCCACCCTAACAGCAAACCAATCAGTATTGCTCCGACGCCTAATACAAACCAACGTTTGGCACTTTGGTCTTTGAGAACTTCGTTCTGTATTCGAATGTCGTCGAGCTGCAACAATAATTGCTGAACTTCGATTTCCAATTTAGCACTACGTTGCGATAAATTTACAGCATCAGCCGACACCGCTTTAATTTGCTCTAGTTCCATTGACGCCTCAGCATATTGGTTAGTCAATTGTGTGTTTTGAGTAATCAATAGCTGATTTTCGTCTTGAGAGGTCGCTAACAGTGCTTGCAATTCCCCCGGCTTAGAACGTAATTGCTTCAATTGACTTTCCAGATATTTTAATCGACTACGAGCCGAGCGATTGTCGCTCAAGAAACGCGTCAATACGTAACCAATTTTACCACTACTGGTTTGCACTTGACTGTGGCCGTTACCAGCGTCCTCACGCAGCACCTCTAAGCGAGTGCCACTATTAAGTGAATCTACAATTTTATTTTGCACACTTGGACCTGTGCGTAGCATGACCTTAAAGTCGTCAGTAACGTAACGCGTTTGTGCCGCCACCATGGCACTAGCCAATAGAGCCGTGACGGCGATAAGAATAAGTGTGATTACTTTTAGTTTTTTCATTGTCTTGGCGAGCAGAAATACATCAGTATAAAATCTTAGGTTTCACCCTATTATACCCAAGCTGCAGGCCCTTCAAACACAGATAAACAAATAGTTGCCCTTTAATAAAGCGCCATCAAAAGCCTTACTCAGTCTAAGCCGGAATCTTTTAGCTTACGGGTAAGTGTATTTCGACCCCAGCCGAGCAACTTAGCCGCATTCTGTCTATGCCCGCCGGTATGATCCAAGGCTACTTTCAGCATTACTCCTTCGAAACGCTTTAGCAGATCTTCTAAAACATCATGCTGCCCCATATTCAGCTTTTGACGCACTAGCTTTGCCAGCGCAGCCTCCCAATCCTGAGCGGTTGCCTCGGTTGAGACGCCCCGGAGTTCTTTCGGCAGGTCTTCAATACTGACCGATTTAGCCGGTGCCATCACGGTAATCCAACGACACATATTCTCCAATTGACGAACATTACCAGGCCAATCATAAGCCATCATCCGCACTAACGCTTGGTCAGATAATACTTTCATTTCAACTTGTAGTTCTTCGGCACTGGTGCGCAGAAAACGCTTTGCCAACAACGGCACATCTTCCGCTCGCTCTTGCAAAGAAGGAATATCGATCCGAATAACGTTCAATCGATGATACAAGTCTTCGCGAAAGTGGCCTTGCTCAACCTGCGTTTCTAGATCACGATTGGTTGCTGCCAACACACGAACGTCAACCGATAAAAGGTCCCGTCCACCAATACGGTAAAACCTACGATCGGACAGCACCCGTAACAAACGAGTCTGCAAGTCGGCGCTCATTTCGCCGATTTCATCAAGAAAAAGTGTGCCGCCGTCGGCTTGTTCAAAGCGCCCCTTACGAAGCGCTTGCGCACCCGTAAAAGCCCCCTTCTCATGGCCGAATAACTCCGATTCGAGTAGCTCGGCTGGGATTGCGGCTATATTGATCGCCACAAATGGCTTGCTGGCCCTTGGACTATGATGGTGCAGAGCATTCGCCACCAGCTCTTTACCCGTGCCGGACTGGCCACACACCATCACGTTAATATTTGATTTAGCCAAACGCCCGATCGCTCGAAATACTTCTTGCATCGCTGGAGCTTCGCCGATGATATCAACCTCTTCACTAAATTCTTCTTCGTGGGTTATCTCACCGCCTTTGGGCTCTGTCGCCCGCAGCACTAAACGCACTGCTTCATCTAAATCAAATGGCTTAGGCAAATATTCAAACGCACCACTCTCATAACTGGCTAAGGCACTGTCAAGGTCGGTATGCGCAGTCATTATAATTACTGGGATGTCAGAGTGATCCTGCTGTAAGATTTTAGCCAGCTCCAAACCACTCATTCCAGGCATCCGAATGTCAGTCATTAACACCTCGGGCGTATCTTGCTTAAGGTGACGCAACGCAGATTCAGCATCTTCAAAGTCGGTTACATCGAATCCTTCGACTCGCAGAGCTCTAGCTAACACCCAACGAATCGACGAATCATCGTCTACTATCCAAACTTTATGCATACTTATTCTCCGCGCGGGCTCGATTCATCATGTGTGTAGGGTAGGTAAATCGAAAAGCAAGTTTTGCCATGATGATCCTCTAGTTGCACAACGCCATTATGGCGCTGCACGATTTCTTGGGTAATAGACAAACCCAGGCCAGTGCCTTCAGGTCTTCCAGTTACCAGCGGATCAAATAAATTATTACGTATTTCTGACGGCACACCGGGGCCACTATCCCAAATTTTTATTTTTAAAACTTGACGATGCATTTGCTGGTTTAAGGTCACAAAACGTTCGAATTGAGTGTTAAAGCCAAGTTTAATACGAGCTAAGCCCTGCTGAGCCTCGATGGCGTTACCAACTATATTCAGCACTGCCTGAATCATTTGTTCTTTATCAATTTTTATTTCGGGTAAAGCAGGGTCATAAACGCGCTCAACATTAATGTGCTCTGGCGACTTCACCGACACCAAATGAAGCACATGCTCTAAAACTTCATGAATATTTAAAAACTGCGGCTTGAGTTGTTGGCGAGACCCCATTACTCGGTCTACCAGTCGGGTTAAACGGTCGGCCTCCTTGATTAAAATATCGGTCAGCTCTTTTTGCGATGGTTCGGCTAATTCTCTGTCGAGTAATTGCGCTGCTCCACGAATTCCGCCCAAGGGGTTTTTAATTTCATGCGCCAGACCTCGCATCATCAATCTAAAGGCCTGCTGGCGCTCCAATTGGTTTTTCTCCTTCATAAATCGTGAAATACGATTAATGACATTAAGTTCAACCAACACCGATGGCTTGATGCCTTCGATATTGGTGACACCAGATAAAGTCATATCGACGAGGGTCTCCTGATCGCCAACAAACAGAGCTACCTCGCGCAAAGTGTATTGAGCATTGCTTTCTAGACACTCTAAAATACACTTCTCGACAGATTGATCGGCTATCAGGCTTATGAACGGCTGCCCCAGCAAGTTTCGACGACTCTGGCAAAATAACGTTTCCGCTGAGATATTCACCAACTCAATCTTGCTTTGACAATCAATTAAGATTACTGCGCATTCTAAGCTTTCGATTAGGGACGCATAGTTCATGGCTTAATCCGACGGTTCATGACTTAATTCGACAGCTCATTTTTGATCGACCTTTTTATTTAACACATTATCTAACGTCAGGGCACGTATGCAACATTCGATCATTTGCACCAAAACGGTGCACTCGGGCCTAAAAAAAAGCCTCGATCTCTCGAGGCGCTTTCTAATACCTAAACTAGCAACTATACGATAGCTCGAACTCTATCGGGTGAGTAGCCATGCGCAGTGCATCAACTTCTGCTTGCTTAAGCTCAATATAACCGTCAATTGCGCTATCAGTAAATACGCCGCCAGCAGTTAGGAACTCGCGATCGTTATCTAAAGCGTCAAGAGCGTAATCCAAGCCTGCCGCAACAGTCGGGATTTTCGCTTGCTCAGCCGCAGGCAATTCGTATAAATCTTCATCAGCCGCATCGCCAGGATGAATCTTGTTTTTAATTCCATCGATACCAGCCATTAGCATCGCTGCAAACGCTAGATACGGGTTGGCCGTTGAGTCAGGGAAACGGATCTCGATACGACGACCCTTAGGATTAGTCACATACGGGATACGACACGAAGCAGATCTGTTGCGTGCAGAGTAGGCTAGTAGCACTGGCGCTTCAAACCCTGGCACCAAACGCTTGTAACTGTTGGTAGAGGCATTTGCAAACGCGTTGATTGCTTTTGCGTGCTTAAAGATACCACCAATGTAAAACAACGCGGTTTCGCTCAATCCACCGTAGCCGTCGCCAGCAAAGATATTTTCTCCGCCTTTAAAGATTGATTGATGAACGTGCATACCAGAACCGTTGTCACCAACGATTGGTTTTGGCATAAACGTAGCGGTTTTGCCAAACATATGAGCCGTATTGTGAACTGCATATTTGAAAATTTGCACTTCGTCCGCTTTTTTAACCAGCGTATTGAAGATAGTGCCAATCTCACATTGGCCAGCGGTTGCTACTTCGTGATGATGTACTTCGGTAGGGCAACCCATGGCTTCCGATGATTGACACATCGCCGCACGCAAGTCGTGCAATGAGTCTACTGGAGGTACTGGAAAATAACCGCCTTTCAAACCTGGACGATGCCCCATGTTACCGCCATCGTAAGACTTGTCTGAGTTCCAGCAAGCTTCTTCAGAATCTATCTCAAAGAACGTTCCACGCGGGTCGGTAGAATAGCGAATGTCGTCAAATACGAAGAATTCGTTTTCTGGGCCGAAGTAGGCTGTGTCGCCGATACCGGTCTCATTCAAATAAGCTTCAGCACGCTTAGCAATCTGACGAGGATCACGCTCGTAACCAGCCATAGTGCTAGGCTCAATGATGTCACAGCGGATATTAAGTGTTTTATCTTGGAAGAACGGATCAAGCACCGCGGTTTCAACATCAGGCATCAATATCATGTCTGATTCATTAATTCCTTTCCAACCGGCGACTGAAGAACCATCAAACATCTTGCCTTCAGTAAACGTATCTTCGTCAACTACTGATGTAGGTACCGTTACGTGCTGCTCTTTACCGCGCGTGTCGGTGAAACGAAGGTCGATATACTTGATATCTTCATCTTTTATCTGTTTTAGTACGTCTGAAACTGACATTACTTTTCCTCAAAATATGGATTAAATTTAGTCGGGCGCGTAACGCACTGCAGTTTGATTACGCACTCTTTACCGGCGGATCTCTAAGCTCTATGTTGAACACCCAGATATTTAACGTTTTAATATCTGCGTAATCTCTTAAAATTAAACACTGAGATTGCCGATTGCTTTACCGCTGAATTTATTCAGCAACAAGGTTATAGCAAACATCATGCCAACTTAACTAAGGGATAAGTTGGCCAAAACCTGACCTGAAACTGGCGTTCATGTCGAGGCGTCACAAAGTGTCGCACCAATATAGCTCAGAGATACCCGTGACGCACCAATATAGTGCAATTTGATTAAAAATCAATCTCAAGCGTTTCTTTTACGATCTCCATCGCAGCAATACTAGTCGACTCTTTAACACCTGGCAGGTTCAACAGCTCTCCCTCCAATAGATCACGATATGCTGACATATCTTTAATGCGCGCCTTTACTAAGAA
>Ga0075467_10004124_pt1 | contig 10878 bp, 10 predicted proteins | sample DEB08_DNA_9_FD_75067 | JGI IMG/M metagenome (GOLD analysis project Ga0075467, IMG submission 75067) | Aqueous microbial communities from the Delaware River and Bay under freshwater to marine salinity gradient to study organic matter... | ecosystem: Environmental > Aquatic > Marine > Coastal ...
CTGGGCCTGGTGCGGGAAGATACCCTCGCGCAAACCATCTATTACCGCGGGGTAGGTGATACCACCGAGACCCTCATTATTCGCTACGACCTGGCCGTCGGCGATACCTTTTATATTTCCGGGGTACCGGTTATCTGCGAGCAGGTTTCCACCGTGGACCTCTACGGCGCTACCCGCAAATTGATTCGCTTCAACCTGTCGCAAGGATTCATCGAAGGGGTGGGCAATTCTTTTTTCGGGGTGCACGACTTCGGTCAGTTCCAGGGCGTGGTGGGCTTCGATCCCAACGGGGCGGGGTGTAGCGTAACGAGCACGTCGGCGGAATACGCTCCCCAACCGGTCGCTGTTTTTCCCAACCCCTTTGGTGATTACCTGACTATTTATCTGCCACCAGCCACTACCGTGCAGTTTAAATTTGTGGATACCGTAGGAAGGACTATTTTGCGCGGCATTGCGCCGGGAACGACGACAATCCCCACCGCCGGATTACCGGCAGGGGTCTATTTTATCTGCTTGTCCAATGGGCAGGTGACAAAAGTCGTCAGGCATTAAAGGATTGTGAGCGAAGGAAAATCGGGAATTCAATGGATCTTTACAAAATACAACTAGCAGAAACCGTCATCGCCGTATTGGGCTTTCTGATTACCCGGAATCTGGTCAACCGGATAACGGATAAGGTGGGCCTGAAGTTTTCTTACCACAAGACCAGAATAAAAATAGTCAAGAAGGTCATTGCTGCTGTTTTTTACCTGGTGCTGGCGGGGTTGCTGCTCTTCATCTGGGGGGTCGATAGCACGGAGTTGGTCTTTTTCATTTCCTCGTTGCTGACCGTGCTGGGCATTGCCTTTTTTGTCCAGTGGTCCATTATTTCCAACATCACTTCCACGCTGATCATTTTCTTTTACCACCAGGTTAATATTGGTGACCAAATTGTCATACTGGACAAAGACTACCAGATTGAAGGGAAGATCAGTGACATTGGCGTCTTCTTCATTGTCATCAAGGTAGCCGAAGACGAGTACGTCTCTTTGCCGAGCAACGTGTTTATACAGAAAATGGTCAAGAAGGTCAAGCAATAAACTATACCAGCACCCGCTTCAGCTGGTCCCGGAGGGCGAGCACTTCGTCGCGGTACTGAGCAGCAGAGATGAAGTCCAGTTCCTTGGCGGCTTTTCTCATGCGGGCATCGGCATCGGCGACGGCCTTCTCCAGCTGATCACGTGACATGTAGCCAATGATGGGGTCGGCGGCCAGGCTGTTCTTTGCGGGCTCCAGGTAAGCATCTTTGACCCCGCGCACGTCGAGGATCGACTGCTTGGCCATGATTTCTTCCCGGGTCTTGCGCATGGTTTTGGGGATAATCCCGTGTTCTTCGTTGTAGGCCATCTGGATGCTGCGGCGGCGGTTGGTTTCCTCGATGGTGCGCTGCATGGAGTTGGTCACCTTGTCGGCGTAGAAGACCACGAGGCCATTGGCGTTACGGGCGGCGCGGCCAGCCGTCTGGGTCAGCGACCGTTCGTTGCGCAGGAAGCCTTCTTTATCGGCGTCGATGATGGCAACGAGGCTCACCTCGGGCAGGTCCAGGCCCTCGCGCAGGAGGTTAACGCCCACCAGTACGTCAACCTCGCCGAGGCGTAGGTCGCGCAGTATTTCCACCCGCTCCATGGTGTCCACTTCCGAGTGAATGTAGCGGACTTTGATGTTCAGCTTGGTCAGGTACTTGGTCAGTTCTTCGGCCATGCGCTTGGTCAGGGTGGTCACCAGGGTGCGCTCGTCGCGCTTGATGCGCTCGTCAATTTCTTCCAGCAAGTCGTCGATCTGGTTGATGCTGGGCCGCACCACAATGGGCGGGTCGATCAGCCCTGTCGGCCGGATGATCTGCTCAACGATCAGGCCACTCGTTTGCTCCAGTTCGTACTCGGCGGGCGTAGCGCTCACGTAGATGGCCTGGTTGATGAGGGTTTCAAATTCCGGAAAATTGAGGGGTCGGTTGTCCATGGCGGAAGGCAACCGGAAACCGTAGCTGACCAGGCTGAGCTTGCGGGCACGGTCGCCACCAAACATGCCGCGCACCTGGGGCAAGGTGACGTGGCTTTCGTCAACAAACATGAGGTAGTCGTCCGGAAAATAATCGAGCAAGCAGAAGGGGCGGGTACCCGGCTCGCGGCCGTCGAAGAAGCGGGAGTAGTTCTCCACACCGGTACAATAGCCCAACTCCTGCATCATTTCCAGGTCGAAGTTGGTGCGCTCGCTGATGCGCCGGGCCTCTATCAGGCGGCTCTCGCGTTCGAAGTATTTCTCCTGCTCGTGCAGTTCGTCCTGAATGCTATTGATGATGGATTTCAGGCGCTCCTTGGGCGCGATGTAGAGGTTGGCCGGAAAGATCGCCGCGTCCTCCATGTATTCAATGCGCTTACCGCTAGAAATTTCCAGCTTTTCAATGCTTTCGATCTCGTCGCCGAAAAAGGTGATGCGGTAGCCATATTCCACGTACGGCAGGTTGATGTCTACGGTGTCGCCCCGCACGCGGAACGTCGCCCGTTTGAAGTCGGTTTCCGTGCGCGAGTACAAACTGTCGACCAGGCGGTAGAGGAAGCCATTGCGGGAGATCGACTCCCCCTTTTTGATGCGGATAATCCCGCTCTTGTAATCCTCCGGGTTGCCCATACCGTAGATACAGCTCACCGATGCGACAATGATGATATCCCGGCGGACCGACAGCAGATTGGACGTCGCCCGGAGGCGCAGTTTATCTACTTCCTCGTTGATGGCCAGGTCTTTTTCAATAAAAGTATCCGAAGAAGAAATGTAGGCTTCGGGTTGGTAGTAATCGTAATAGGACACGAAATACTCCACCGCGTTGTCAGGGAAAAAGTCCTTGAACTCGCTGTACAACTGCGCGGTCAGCGTCTTGTTGTGGGTCAGGATCAGCACCGGCCGGTCCAGTTGGGCGATGACGTTGGCCATGGTAAAGGTCTTGCCCGAGCCCGTTACCCCCAGCAATACCTGGCTCTTATCACCACCTTGGATGCCGGTGATCAATTGCCGGATGGCTTCCGGCTGATCGCCCGTAGGCTTGAAGGGAGAAACGAGTTTGAATGACGACACAGGTAACTTTTTTAAAGGATAGTAAGCCAACAAAAATAGCGAAAATTGTTTATTACAACTGATTTTGTTAGAAAAAACAAACAGTTTTCAGCATGATTAACAACTGAATTCCCCTAATGGTTAAAGAACAAGCGCTAAACTATTTTCCCTTGAACACTGCGGGGCGGCGCTCCACGAACGAGGCCATTCCTTCGGCCGCATCTTCGGTGGCCATCAGGTCGCGGGCTACGGGCAACAGGTTGGCCAGGGCTGCGGCCTGCCCTTCGGTCAGCAGTTGGTGGGCACTGGCCAGGGTAGCCTGCACCGCCAGTGGTGCTTGCTGCACAATGGTTTCGGCGATCGCCAGGGCGTGCTCGAAGGGGTCGCCAATGGTCATTTCCTGCACCAGCCCGATGCGGAGGGCTTCGGTGGCGTCGAAGAGGTCACCCGTCAGGAGGTAGCGCATGGCGTTGCCGTAGCCACAGCGCTGTACCATGCGTACGGTCGCACCCCCGAAAGGAATAAAGCCTCGTTTGATTTCAATCTGCCCAAAGCGGGTGTTTTTAGCCGCCACGGCCACGTCGGCGGCCAGCAGCGTTTCGATGCCGATGGTGAGGCAGTAGCCTTTCACGGCAAAGACGAGGGGTTTGGTGCGCGTCCGGCCCATGGTTTGGGCCGGGTCTACGAGGTCTTCCGTGAAGAGGGCGCTGCCATCCTTTACGGCGGGCCCCACGTCAGCGAGGTCCAGCCCCGCCGTGAAGTTGTCGCCGTGGGCGAAGACTAGTCCGCCCCAGAGGTCCGCCCGGTCTTCCAACTGGGTGTAGGCCTGGGCCAGATCCTGGAGCATTTGCTGGTTGAAGGCATTCATCTTCTCCGGCCGGTTCAGCCCGATAAGGAAGAGGTGTCCGCGCGTTTCGGTGGTGATGTACTGCATATTTTTGGATTTAAATCGTTAGGCTAAGCCGTTTGCCCGCCGTCAATGGGCAGCGCCAGCCCCGTGACGTAGCTGGTTGCGTCGTCGGCCAGCCAGGTGATGGCGTTGACAATATCTGCTACCTCGCCGAAGCGCCGCAGGGGGATGGTGCGCAGGAATTTTTCGTCAATTCCTTCCTTGGCCGCAAAAAGTTGGTCCACCAGTGGGGTATGGGTAAATACCGGACAAACGGCGTTGACCCGAATGCCGAGCCGGGCATACTCGCCGGCAGCGGCTTTGGTCATGCCCACCACCGCGTGCTTGCTGGCGGTGTAGGCCAACTGCAGGGGGAGGCCACGCAGGCCAGCAATGGACGCGATATTGATCACACAGCCGCTACCCTGCCGGGCCATGACGGCCAACTGTTCCTTCATCCCGTAAAAGACGCCCGTCTGGTTCACCGCAATCACCCGATCCCAGTCGGGTAGCGCCACCTCAGCCGTAGGCGCCAGGGGTCCGCCAATGCCCGCATTGTTGATGGCCACATCCAGGCGGCCGAAATGTTGGACCGCCGTTGCCACCAGGTGCTGTACGGCGGCGTAATCGGCCACGTCAGTAGGCACGAAAATGGTGGCGTGGCCAGCCTGGCGCAATTGTGCGGCCACGGCTTCCCCCGTTTCCGCCTGGCGGTCGGCCAGCACCAGTTTGGCCCCCTCGGCGGCAAACGCCTGGGCAGCAGCTAATCCGATGCCCGAGGCCGAACCCGTGATGAGCACCACTTTGTCTTGAAATCGCATAACGTGTATTTTAGCCACTAAAGCACTAAGTCTCATTAGAAGAGAGGAGCCACAGCAACACTAAAAACACAAAATTCCACTAAAATTGTTTGGTGTAAATTTTGTGCCTTTCGTGCTTTTGTGCCTATAAAAAATTTGCGCTTTTGTGGTTGATATCCCTGCTGTTTATAACGCCGCCACCAACCGGGCTGCCTGGTTAATGGCAAATTCGGCGTCCAATTCCTTGGCGTCGTAGGCCCCGCCAATAAGGTGCACCGGCATCCCCCCTGCTTCCAGTTGGGCCTGCAGTTCGCGCAGGGGTTCCTGTCCGGCACAGATTACGACGTTATCAACGGGCAGCACGCGGGCTTCGCCGTTGATCTCGAGGTGCAGGCCTTCGTCGTCCACTTTGACGTAGCTGGCCTGGGCGATCATCTGCACGTTTTTCATGTTCAGGCTGGCGCGGTGGGCCCACCCGGTGGTCTTGCCCAGGTCTTTGCCGTGTTTGCCGGGCGAGCGCTTGAGGAGAAAAACTTCGCGGGGCGAAGGCTCCGGATGAGCGGGCATGAGCGCCCCGCCGCTGGTCATGGCCATATCTACGCCCCATTCTTCCATGTATTTTTCGGGGTTCAGGCTAGGCGAAACGCCAGCGTGGGTCAGGTATTCCGCAACGTCGAAACCAATGCCACCCGCGCCGATGATGGCGACGCTTTTGCCCACCACCTGCTGATGGTAGAGCACGTCGATGTAGCTCAGCACTTTGGGATGGTCTTGTCCGGGCAGGTGAATATCGCGCGGCGTGACGCCAGTGGCCAGAATGACCTCGTCGTACCCACCAGCCAGCAACTGGGCGGCGGTGGCGCGGGTATTGAGGTGGAGGTCTACGCCCGTCAGTTCGATCTGGCGCTGGAAATAGCGGAGGGTTTCAGCAAACTCCTCCTTGCCGGGAATGCGTTTGGCCATGTTGAATTGCCCCCCGATCTGGGGTGCCGCTTCAAACAAATCTACCTGGTGGCCCCGCTCGGCCGCAATGGTAGCCGCCGCCAGTCCGGCCGGACCCGCGCCAATTACGGCCAGCTTCCGGGGCTTTTCGGTGGGCAGGTAGTTCAGCTCCGTTTCGTGGCAAGCGCGGGGATTGACCAGGCAGGAACAGATTTTCATTTCAAAGGTATGGTCCAGGCAGGCCTGGTTGCAACCGATACAGGTATTGATTTCGTCCACGCGGCCTTCCATGGTCTTGAGCACCAGTTCGGCATCGGCCAGGAAAGGCCGCGCCATGGATACCATGTCGGCGTCGCCAGTGGCCAGAATTTCTTCGGCAATACCCGGCATATTGATGCGGTTGACGGCCACCAGGGCACGCCCACCTCGCCCTTGAGTTTGCCCGTCACCCAACTGAAGGCGCCACGGGGTACCCGGGTAGCGATGGTCGGTACCCGCGCTTCGTGCCAGCCAATGCCCGTGTTGATGATGGTAGCGCCAGCCGCTTCGATGGCCTTGGCCAGTTGCACGACCTCCGGCCAGGTGCTGCCACCTTCCACCAGATCCAGCATAGACAAGCGGTAGATAATGATAAAGTGATCCCCGACGGCTGCCCGCACCCGGCGCACAATTTCCACGGGGAAGCGCATGCGATTGTCGTAGCTGCCGCCCCAGTCATCCGTCCGGTGATTGGTGCGCTGGACAATGAACTGGTTGATCAGGTAGCCTTCGGAGCCCATCACTTCTACGCCATCGTAGCCCGCTTCCTGGGCCAGGGTAGCACACCGGGCGTAGTCGGCAATGGTGCGTTCTACCTCGTCGGCGCTGAGTTCGCGGGGCTTGAAAAAGTTGATGGGGGCCTGGATGGGCGAGGGCGCAACGAGCTTGGGATGGTAGCCGTAGCGACCGGAATGCAGAATCTGCATACAAATGGCCCCGCCCTCGGCGTGTACGGCAGTGGTGATCTTGCGGTGCTCAATCACTTCGGCGGGCGTCACCAGCATGGCCGAATGCGGACCGACGCAACCTTCCTCATTGGGAGAAATGCCACCCGTGACAATGAGCCCTACCTGCCCGCGGGCACGTTCGGCGTAAAAAACAGCGGCCCGGTCAAAACCGTCGGGGGCTTCCTCCAGCATGGTGTGCATGGAGCCCATCAGGACCCGGTTTTTAAGGGTGGTAAAGCCCAGATCAAGGGGCGCCAGTAAGTGGGGATAAGCAGCAGACATGTAGCGATGGTTTCAAAAGAGATCGTAGAATATACTCGCCGCGAAAGATAGGAGATTTAAGGCAAAAGAGCGAATTTTCGCTCGAACTAAAGAAAACCATATAGCTATAAACGAGAAAAGCCTGGCAGCAATGCCAGGCTTTTCTCGTTTATAAAAAAGGGAGGAAGCAAATATTAAATTACTTTAACATTTACTGCGTTAAGTCCTTTTCTACCCTCCTGCAATTCGAATTCAACAGTATCACCTTCCCGGATCTCATCGATCAATCCAGAAATGTGGACGAAATATTCTTTGTTGGAGCCCTCTTCACTGATGAAACCAAATCCTTTGGAATCATTGAAGAATTTTACTGTGCCTTTGTGCATTGGTAATTATTAATGGTATTATGTAAAGTGCAAATGTACGACTTTATTGGGCCAGATGCTAATAGTAGGCCATTTATTTTTTATTAAAGGCTCAAGATCAAGTAAGTAGCAGCTGCGTTATTGCTTTTTTTCGTTCAAAAGGTAGCTATTATTTGCCTTTGGTTTCGTTTTTGACAATAGTGAGGGGTGTTTGTTGTGAATGGCCAATTATTATTTTTTTTTGAATTTATTTCAGAGTTGCCGGTCGAGGGTCAGCCAGGAAGTCGTTTTTTGGATCGTTTTGATGACCAGGTACCAGCTTGCCGCCAGCACCAGGCCCACCGTCCAGTAGGGTTGCCAAAGTTGCCAAACGCCATAAGTGATGAAGTGGGCCAGGACTTTGAAGAGGAAAATAACCAAAAACAGGTTGAGGATACCACTTTTCTCCTGCCGGATAATCTTTCGCCAACTGAAGCTGTGCAAAGGTTTCTTCCACTTGCGGAAGTCACACACAAAGGCGGGGGTCTGTTTGGCCCAATCCGTGTAGGCCTGGCCGTACTGCTCGCGCAAAAATGCTTCCTCGGCGTACATGATGCGTTCGTAGTACACCACGTATAGGGTAGGATTGACCACAAAGTAAGCTTTAATAATTGGTTTCCCTCAGTAATAATTACCTTTGCCGCCCCTAAGTAAAAAATACGCGCACTACCCTGCACCTTACGCGCCATAACCAGGCATTTATCAGCTCCTGAAAGCCCGACTTTCATGGACGCATCACGACCTCAAAAAAACGATGAAAAAATACTTCAACCTCTTCGACCTCACCCAAACCGTCAACTACCGCATCGAAATCCTCTCTGGTCTCACGGTGGCCATGGCGCTGATTCCCGAAGCAGTCGCCTTCGCCCTCATCGCGGGCCTCGACCCCCTTACGGGCTTATACGCGGCCTTCATGATGGGCCTGGTGACGGCCGTATTCGGCGGTCGCCCGGGCATGATTTCCGGTGCTACGGGGGCTGTAGCAGTAGTCATTGCTGCGTTGGCGTTGTCACATGGCAAAGAATACATTTTCGCAACCGTTGTCCTGGCAGGCCTCATCCAGGTCCTGGCCGGGGTCTTGCGCCTGGGCAAACTGATGCGGCTGGTTCCCCACCCCGTCATCTTTGGTTTCGTCAACGGGCTGGCCATTATCATCTTCAGCTCCCAGTTGGTGCAGTTCCAGGATGCTTCCGGCGCCTGGCTCACCGGTACCCCTTTGTACACCCTGCTCGGCCTGGTATTGGTCACCATGTTCATTATCTGGGGATTGCCCAAACTGAGCCGGGCCATCCCCGCTTCCCTGGTGGCCATCCTGTTCATCTTTGGGGTAGTCGTCTTTTTTGGTATTGATACCAAAACGGTAGGGGATATCGCCAAGATCCAGGGCGGATTTCCACCGTTCCATATTCCCGCCGTTCCTTTCACGTTCGCAACGCTGATGCTCATCCTTCCCTATGCCGCCATTATGGCCGGGGTAGGATTGATCGAGAGTTTGCTAACCCTCAACATTATCGACGAAATCACCGAAACCCGCGGACGCGGCAACAAGGAAGCCGTGGCGCAGGGCGCAGCCAATATCCTGTCGGGCGTCTTTTCCGGAATGGGTGGCTGTGCCATGATCGGTCAGAGCCTCATCAATATCTCGGCGGGCGCACGGGCCCGCCTGTCGGGTATCGTGGCGGCGGTCATGCTGCTCATCTTCATCATGTTCGGGGCCAACCTCATCGAAAAACTACCCATGGCTGCCCTCACGGGCCTGATGATTATGGTGGCCATTGGCACCTTCGAGTGGGCCAGCCTCAAGACCTTCAACAAAATGCCCAAGTCGGACATTTTTGTCATGGTCATGGTTACCCTCGTCACGGCCATCCTCCACAACCTGGCCCTGGCGGTCATCGTCGGGGTGATCATTGCGGCCCTGGTTTTCGCCTGGGACAACGCTAAGCGCATCCGCGCCCGCAAGCACATCGACGAAAATGGCGTTAAGCACTACGACATCTACGGCCCCTTGTTTTTCGGTTCCGTCACCGTTTTCAACGAAAAATTTGACGTCCTCAATGACCCCGACGAAATCATTATCAACTTTGCCGAAAGCCGGGTGGTGGATATGTCGGCCATCGAAGCCCTCAATAAGATGACCGAACGCTACCTCAAAGTAGGCAAAAAGGTCCACCTCCAACACCTCAGCCCCGATTGCCGCCGCCTGCTCGATAAAGCAGATGAGATCATCGATGTGAACGTCATGGAAGATCCTACTTACAAGCTGGCGGTAGACTAAGGTTTTTCGCCACAAAAGTTTAGTACAACCATTGGGCACGATCTAAAGTTTAAACGGTATATTGTTGTTTGTTTTAGCCCCCCGCTTATGCAACCCGAGAAAAGAGAACATCCCGCCGAGAAAGAAAACCTGCACCCCCGCAGCAAGCACCGGGAGCGCTACGATTTGCAGCAACTGGTAGCTACCCTGCCCGCGTTCGCGCCCTACGTGAAGGTGAACAACTACGGCGATGAATCCATCGATTTCTTCGATCCCCAGGCTGTGCGCCTGCTGAACGCCGCCCTGATCAAACACCACTACGGGGTCAACGATTGGGCATTTCCGCCCAACTATCTGTGCCCACCCATTCCGGCCCGGGCGGATTACCTGCACTACCTGGCCGACCTGCTGGCCACCAGCAACGGCGGCAAGATTCCCCGCGGGAAAGGTATTATGGGCCTGGACATCGGCGTCGGGGCCAGTGGAATCTACCCCCTGTTGGGGAGTATGCTCTACGGTTGGTCTTTCGTCGGGACCGATATTGATTCCGTAGCCATTGGTGCGGCCCGCAAGATCGTGGCTGCCAATCCGACCCTGACCGACAAGATCAGTCTGCGGTTGCAAAAAGACAAAAATGCGATTATCAGGGGGGCCCTGGAGGCGGGGGAGTATTTTGACTTTGCCATTTGCAATCCGCCTTTCCACGCTTCCGCGGCCGAAGCCCAGGCCCTCGCCCGCCGTAAGCTGAAAAATTTAGGCCGTAAAAAAGCCGACCAGACGACCCTCAATTTTGGGGGCCAAAGCCACGAACTGTGGTGCGAAGGTGGCGAGGAACGCTTTATCGTGGACATGGTTCGCGAAAGCGCCGTATTTGCGACCTCCTGTTTCTGGTTTACGAGCCTGGTGGCACAGGAGAGTCATTTACCCGCTATCTACAAGGTGCTGGACAAATTCAAAGCCCACGATGTCCAAACCATTCCCATGGGGCAGGGCAATAAGACCAGCCGGGTCATCGCCTGGACCTTCCTCAACGACAAGCAGCAGAAAGCCTGGGCAGCGTTGCGGTGGAAGGGGTGACCTGTTTGCCCGGACAGACGACTTATCGGGCGAGGGGTGGTAGCGGTAGCCCGACGCAGGAGGGCTAAGAGCGGACGACCCGGTGACCCTGCGATAGCGGGGGCACGACCCCAGGGCTGTCGAATCTGGAAATATTTAATGCGTTATCGCGATATTTATCCGAAATGGCGCATTC
>Ga0075467_10004129_pt1 | contig 10866 bp, 12 predicted proteins | sample DEB08_DNA_9_FD_75067 | JGI IMG/M metagenome (GOLD analysis project Ga0075467, IMG submission 75067) | Aqueous microbial communities from the Delaware River and Bay under freshwater to marine salinity gradient to study organic matter... | ecosystem: Environmental > Aquatic > Marine > Coastal ...
CAAAGACGAGTGCTGGGACTCAGTCTTGACCGCGCCTGCCTTCACCCAAGCATCCTGGACCTACGACCTGTGGGCCGCCGAGTCGCTCACCTTCTCCGCCATGGCAGACAGCTTGACAACTTGCGGGGCGTATACTTACAAGTTAATTGATCAGGCAACTGGCATCGAGGTTGACACATCAGTTTTTACCTAAAATGGTCTTGCTTTCGAAGGCACCCCGGCTGACTACACCACCTGGGTAAAGACCCATGCGTACATTGTGAGGGGTCAAGTTGGTGCCTACAACACGATTGACTCGACTGCTATCTCCTTGACCATTAACTATCCCTGCTCAAGTACCGTGATCAATTCAAAGACAATCAACACAATGACGTCCACTGTGTTTGCTCCCTCCGCTATCACTCAAGATTTCGGGGTATTCACCGACACTGTGGACTTAGCAACGAGTTCTTTCGGGTCCGACAAGTGCGGAGCCTAGTCCTACTCAATCACGATGACTGACGGCTCAACACTCGTGCCAAGTTACTTGACTGTAGCTGGAAGTGTGCTTAGTCTATCAACTACTGACGACACCCACATTGGTACGCATGATATCAAATTGCACGTTACATTGACAGCTTACGGCACGGTGCAAGCTACTCTTGCTATCGACTTTTAAGCCATTGTTAACGCCTGCATTGCTACGATAGACTCTAAGCCCACCATAGCCAAGCAAGATTACACAATCAACCAGGGCCAAAAAGATATTACTTTTGCCCCATTTACTTTCACGCCTGCCTGCACATATGCTTTTACGTATAGTGCAAAACTTTATGATTCTACCACCGATACAGAAAGCACTCTACCAGTTTTCTTAAATGTCGACTCGGCAAACAATCAAGTCCAAGTACTCGCCTCAACATCTGATGCCGAGCTTGGAATCTACACAATACGACTTTATGCTATTCTAGATGACAGTGGTTCAACATCTGATTATGTTGACTTCATCTTGGAGGTGAAGCCTGACTGCACTCAGGATGAGGTCACTTTGACAACTGCCATTGAGATCGCTGATTTCACTTACTACATCGGCGTCTCTGGCACAGTCACGAAACAAGCCACCTACACGCACCTTTACGCTGACTCGTACTGCCCCCTCGTGTTCTCGATTCTCGACGGAGGCAACGCAGTCGATGCCAATGTCGTCACCGCCTTTGATGTCACAACTGGTCAGGCTACAATCTTGACTACGGACAAAACTACTTACGATTTGCAGACCATGAACCTGGAAATCACCTGCACCAGCACCCTTTCGACTCACTCCAACAAGGCGGCGAGCGATCCCTTTGTGCTTACTCTCAAAGACCAGTGCTGGGACTCAGTCTTGACGGCGCCTGCCTTCTCGCAGACAGCGTGGACCTATGACCTCTGGGCTGCCCAGTCGTTGGGATTCGCGGCCATGTCCGATACGGTCGGCACTGCAACCTGCGGCGCCTACGTTTATAAACTATTCGACAGCGCGACAGGTGCTGAGGTTGACACGAGTGTCTACAGTGTGTCTGGACTTGCAGCTGTCGGTACGCCCGCAACAATCACTCCTTGGGTCGCCACTCTCACGTTCTTCCTCAGTGGCCAGCTCGGAACTTACAACACGATCGACTCACCAACCATCGCTGTCACGATTAACAACCCTTGCACTACAACGGTCATCGACGATAAGACAATCAACGCGATGACGACGATGATCTTGCAGACGCCTGCAGTGACTCAGGACTTCGCTGTTTTCACGGACTCGGTGGACGTGGCGACCAATTCATTCGGAACTCAGAAGTGTGGCGTGCCAACGTACGCCATTACGATGACCGCAGATGGAAGCGCAGTGCCTGGGTATCTCACGCTTGCGGGTACAGTGCTGACACTATCGACCCCTGACAACTCGTTCGTGCCCAACGAAGGAACCCATTAAATCAGGTTGACTGTCAGCCTGGCGACATACTCGAAGACTCTGACCAAGGACTTCACTGTCACGATCGTCCCTTGCTCAGCCACTCTCGGGACAGCGCCGACGATTGCAGATGACTCGTACACTATCAACCAGGGTTTGAAGGAAATCACGTTCGCTGCTTTCACTTTCACCCCATCTTGCAACTACGCCTTTACTTACACCGCAGAGATTGTCAATGCCGACACCACGACGAGTGCTTTGCCTGCATTCCTCAATGTCGACTCTACGAATAGGAAGGTTCAAGTCCTGACGACCACTGCTGATCCTAACATCGGATTCTACACCATTAGAGTGACAGCGACCCTGGACGACGACACGAGCTAGACCTCCACAACTGATTTCGTTTTGGAGGTGAAGCCTGACTGCACTCAGGATGAGGTCACTTTGACAACTGCCACGGAGATCGCTGATTTCACTTACTACATTGGCGTCTCTGGTACGGTCACAAAACAAGCCACCTACACGCACCTTTACGCTGACTCTTACTGTCCCCTTGTCTTCTCGATTCACGACGGAGGCAGCGCAGTCGATGCCAATGTCGTCACCGCCTTTGATGTCACAACTGGTCAGGCTACAATCTTGACTACGGACAAAACTACTTACGATTTGCAGGCCATGAACCTGGAAATCACTTGCACGAGCACTCTTTCAACTCACTCCAACAAGGCAGCGAGCGACCCGTTTGTGCTTACTCTCAAAGACCAGTGCTGGGACTCAGTCTTGACGGCGCCTGCCTTCTCGCAGACAGCCTGGACCTATGACCTCTGGGCTGCCCAGTCGTTGGGATTCGCGGCCATGTCCGATACTGTCGGCACTGCAGTCTGCGGCGCTTACGTTTATAAACTTTTCGACAGCGCGACAAATGCTGAAGTTGACACGAGTGTCTACAGTGTGTCAGGACTTGCGGCTGTTGGTACGCCTGCAGCAATCACGCCTTGGGTCGCTACTCACACGTTCTTCCTCCGCGGCCAGCTCGGAATTTACAACACGGCGGACTCTTCTGTTATTACCGTGACTATCGTCAACCCTTGTCTGACGACCACCATCACCCCTACTGTGATCAATAAAATGATAACTTCAGTCTTCGCCGCTTCTGCTACGACTGAATCAGTGCCTACGTTTGCCGATTCAGCAGATACTACATCTTTGGCGTTCGGAACAGGCAAGTGTGGTGCGTAGACTTACGCAATCACAATGGATGACGCTACCTAGACAGCCGTGCCAAATTATTTAGCACTGGCTGGCTCGACACTTACACTGTCGGCACCAGACCTTACATTTAACAGTCATGTTGGTACGCACGACATCTTGATGCATGTGACCTTAACAACGTACTCAATTACATACGCCCAGAAGTTCCAAGTCGAAATTAACAACTGCATTCCTACGATTGCGGCCCCAGCTGCCCCCGTGACACTGAACTATGAACTGAAACAAATTGCTGAGTAGACTACGTTTACAGACTTTACTTTCACGCCAGCCTGCGGGTACACTTTCACTTACTCCGCAGAGTATATGAACAGTGGCGTTGCGGAACCTCTGTCCAACACACCAATTACGCTTGACGCTAGTTTGAAGTAATTTGACGTGTCCAGTCAAGATCCTGCTGACATTAAGACGTACCCGGTACGAATTAAAGCTCTTCTGGATGACGTCTATTAGACGCAGGACGTGTCTATCACATTTAATATTATTGTGGACCCTCTGGACTGCACTGACGACACTCTAACCCTCGTGACTCCTATTGGGACGCAACTGCCGTATTACTTCGGGGAAGGAGTTCGTTCTCTGCAGCCTGTGTTTAGTCAGACTACTCTCACTTGCCCAATCACGTACTCGCTTACAGTTGACGGAAGCACAAGTTTCGACTCCAGTGTCTTTAAAATCGACGCAGTCACAGGTGAACTACAGATAAATACTTCCGATGAGCTTACCTATGATCTGAAATCATCCACCTTTGAGATCACAGCTACATCAACTCTCTCAAGCGAGGTGACAGCTATTCAGAAAACATAATTCTCTTTGGATTTGAAGTCTGAATGTTGGGACGCCACAGTCACGGCACCCTCGTTGGCTACTGCGTCTTACAATTTCGATCTGTGGCAATCTCAGGCAATTCCTTTCTCTCCTTTGTCAGATAACTTGGGTTCGTGTGGAACCCATACTTATCAGCTCAGATGGGTTTCTGACGGCACTGAAGTAGACCCCTCAGTCTACTCTTTCGACTTCAGCGATCCCTCTAACCCGAAGATCGTTGCCACGCCAACAGACATCGTTCCCTGGGTCGCCTCCCACAGTATGTACATTACTGGCACTTAGGGAGGAAAATACAACGCTTTGGATAACACGGGTGGCAACCTAGCCATCCAAATCGTGAACCCATGCGAAACAACAACTATTAACCCTCAGATTGTGAATGACATGGAGACGAGCGTGCTCTCATCATCCTACATCTCGCAGACCTTCCCCATCTTCAGTGACTCGGCGAGTTTAACCTACGGAGACGGCCAAGACAAGTGTGGAAGCAGAAACTATTAGTTGACTGAGTCGGACGGAGTAACTGCAACGGCTAACTTCATTCAGCTTGCAGCCAGAACTCTCGGCTTCCAAAGTGAAAATAACAATGAGGCTGGCACCTACAATTTGAAGATCGTTGTGTCGCTTGTGGACTACCCAAGTGTCGCTCCTGTCTCAGTTGACTTCGTGGCTCAGCTTAACGAGTGTATCCTAGACGTACTCAAAATTCCTGCCTTCTCTCACGACGAGCAGTACACCGTGAATGACCCTGGATTTGAGATATCTGTAGGCTAGGTCACTCAAGAACCCAACTGCGGGTATACTGTGTCCTATGCTGCCACTTCATCTAAGGGTCCAAATGGTGCATTCACGGACCTACCCGAATTCATCAAATTTGACCCCCTAAAGCGCGTTTTCAGCGTTGAAAGTGACGTTTAATCTGATAAAGGTTTCTACGCCATCAAGATTGCTGCGCAGACCAACGACCCCTTGTTTACGACAGATGAATCTCTGATGTGGACCCTCGTGGTTGAATCCTCACAATCATTCGCCGGTGTCAGCCAAAACACAGCTCCTTTCTTGCGCAGGGCGCCCCAAGATATCGATGTCTAGGTCGGTGAGCCCATGTTTGTGGAGATTGGACAAGCAGAAGACATTGAAGAAGACTTCATTAATGTGAGTGTAGAGCACGCAAGTCCTACAAGTGTGCTTGCTGACCGCTCCAAAGAATTATTCCTCCTCACTAAATCACCTCTTTCTCTGACCGTGCTCGAAGGTGCTGTGACCGCGCAGGACATTGGAACCTATGTCATCAAGATCGTGCTGGAAGATGAAAATGAAGCAGAAGCTCTCAAAACTGAATACAAATTCACCATTACCGTCAAGGCCAAAGAACAAACCACTGCTGGTGCCGGCTTAGAAGGAGAAAATGATGGTAAAAGTGGAAATAATGGTCTACATTCTGGCCATTAGTTCGACTGGCAGCCCGACTACGACTGGTCTCAGTTTTAACTGACCAAATGGAACACTGAAGCGCCGGTACCTTACATCAAAAGCTTATCTATCGATGGCATTCTGGTGATTGGGTTTGACAAGGTTATGAGTATTCCAGACCAGTTGGAGCCGATTGTTAATGACACCCTCCCAGTTTTGAGGGAAAACGTAGAAGAGTTCGAAAATTAGCAAGTTTATGCAGAAAATCACTACAACGGACGCCGAGGAAATGAAAGAAAGCTCCAAGACGAGGGTGAGACCGGGCCAATCGTCTTTGACCGAGACAGCTATGAATTCAGACCGATTCTAGAACTCTCAATCATCCCCTCAGATTAATCAGACCCCCAAAAGCTTAACTTTACGTGGGACATGCTCGAATTCAGGAAGCAAGAAGTCGAAATTTAGCTGTATTTCGATATGCCACCCTATGTGTCCTCTGAATCAGAGCGACAATACGACACGTTGCAAGTAGTGTTCTGGGGCGGAGAAAATTTCAAGGGCCTTGAAAATGACCTTCCGGTTAACCAGGGTTCGGTGATCAGCGTCGACATCGCTCGTCAAATTCCTGCAGGCTCAGAAGCTTCCAAAAATCTGTACAGATTTACTTATGCAACAGATACTGCAACCAAGGCTGTTCTGATCTTTACGTTTGTGGCGTGTTTGGCTGTTCAGGATTCGCTGCTGCCAATCTGGACCCTTATCAACACGCTGTAAATCCTCGTGCACTTACCTCTCTTCAACACGAAGATGCCAGGTAACTCAGCCCATTTCTTAAAGACACTTCTTGACGTGACACGGTTGAACTTCATCGACCTGTCTGGCTTCGTGAGAAATGTCTTTGGCTTCAGTGACTCTCTCGACGGACTGAACCCAGTTTTCTTCCAATCGGGCTACGACAGCCATTTAGCGTTGGTCAACCTGGGAGTACTCACGGGGATCGCGATTTTGCTACTTGCAGCGTGGCTAATTATGTTTGTTGTTCAAGTCGTGCTCAACAAACTAAAAGGAACCGAAGAGAAGAGTGAGACGAAACTAGAGCCTTGGGCTTGCAACTTCTTTGTTCGTTTCGCCTACCTCGCCTTCCTAGAATTCACTCTGTGCAGTCTGATCAACCTTGCCAAGTTCACCACCGAGACCGGCAGCGAATTACTCTCAGGTCTGTACGCAGTTCTACTTCTCGTCTGTGTAGTTGCTTTCATGCTTTTCAACACGGCTCTATTCTTCATTGTCAAGGTGCCGTCGACCCAAGGCAATGAGAAAACTAAGATTCCAGATAGCGAGACTATCGTGTCTGAAACAAATCGAGTTCAAACGGATAAAAGCGCCGTGCAGGCTGACGCAGAAGAGATTGTGTCGACCAACCCAGAATTCAAGGTCAACTCCAGGTTTGAGACAGCCTACCTGGGTCTAAACACTAAACATAAAATCCGTTCGACTCTCTACCCAACCAGCTTCCTGACTCGTAGATTCTTGTACTGTCTGACTGCTGTTTTGCTCCAGCACAGGCCTCTGGCGCAAATAATTTTGATTGGCCTTCAGTCTCTATATATGCTGGTAATCCTGACCAAGTATCGACCATTCGACGATCCTAACTTCAACAGGTTGCAAGTGTTTAATGAGGCGTGCATCTTCGTGGCTATTTGCCATCTGTACTGGTTCACAGATTACGTCGTGGACTATGAGACCCGCTTCCTTATCGGATGGTCTCTGATTGCCCTCGTCCTCGTGTGCATCCTCGTAAACTCTGGCCTCATGCTCCACCGTGCGTTGAGAACACTCTACTACGCGGTGTTGAGGTAGATTGCAAAGTGTCAGAGAAGCGCAGTTGGGCCAAAGGAGGCTTCCGAGACACAAGATGGCGTAAATGATCTGGTTAAAGACGTTGACTCGAGTGTGCAGGGAGGCCTGCTGAGTGAGAATGACAAGTCACGACTATTAAACACGATTCCTGTGCCCCACATGACTGTGATCAAGGAAGAGGAGGAGAATAGCGTTGAAGAAGGAAATGAAGAGTCTAAGCAAGGTCAAGTTATCAATGACGACAACATGTGCGAGCCAAAGTACTTGAACTAACTCTTAGAGTCAAACCAGTCGCATCGAAGCTAGCAAGCTGAAGCAGCGCAAGATGCAATTCAAAGTCATGACTCTGAGGATGCCTCTTATGAGAATTCCGAAGATTGTGAAGACCATTAGATTGGATATGGTGATTCAAACCTGATCCCACCGCCTCCGATCCCAGTCCCTGTTACAATTGATGATTCATCTATCAATGCTTCATCGATCCATGATAGACCGCGCATTTCACTTGTCACCGATGGTGCGCAGCTAACCTAGGTGAAAGCTAAGAATCTTTCCTCGAACGCCTCGTCCCCCCAAGTGGCGAGCTTGTTCTAAAAGCTTCACCAAGGAAAAGTAGAATCTTAAATGCTTGGAGCATTTACCCAGTTTGATGAAGGTTTTGTTGAGTCTGTGGTTGAACCTGACACCTACTTCGTTGATCGAGAGCATGTTCGTGCCAAGATTATTGTTGAAAAGCAAAAGCAGCAGGAGCAGAGTGCTTAATTGGGCTAAAGGAAGACGCTTGGTTTTAAAAGCAAAACGCAAAAGCTTAAGCTGGCGACGCTCACTTAAGATCAAAAGTCAGTCTATCAGCTTCCTTAAGATGATGCTCTTTCACCTGAAAAGATGAAAGCAAGCCCGAAGAACGAAGTCGCTTCATCTCAAGGATTGCGTCTTTAATAGCTTGAGGTCGACCAGATTGAAAGTGAAAGTAACAAAGCTAAGAAGCATCAGATGAGTTACACTGCGACCAAATTTGCAGAGTCTCAAACGTCTATCATGGACGGTGATCTGGAAAACCAATTCAGCCGAATTGAAAACAAAGACAAGACCGACATCGTCAAGGCAGAATAAAACTTGGCAATGCAGACGCTTGATGTGTAAAGATCAAACTTGGCTCTAAAACCCGGATCAAAGACTGTCAGTATCAAGAAAGCAACTCTTGATAGTCAGGAGGGCGACGGGAAGGCTCGATTTAAAGAGTATGGAAGAAATAAGACTCAGAAATTCCTCAAAGAGTCTCACTTGACAACACTCTCTTTCAAAAGAGCTTAAGTTGAAAAGAAGGCTACTCTTGAGCTTGACCTTGGGGCAGCAGACACCACTCCTGAATAAAGAGTCGGAGCACACACTCAATCTCGCAGCAAGCTAAACTCCGTAGTGCTCGGCTTTTCTAAAAAGGGGGACTCGTAGTACGGTGGTAAAGGCAAGAACTTTAAAAACGCGGTGTCATCATTGATCAACCATGGACCTATGGGCGGTTAAGACCTCGACGTGGTTAGCAAGTACTCCAAAAACACATTTAAGTCCAAGAACAATAGTGTGGCAGTTAGCGAGCTGCATGTCAGAAACAGGGAAATCAATATTGAGCCTAACAGTCAAGGTGAGCACTCGCATTCTGTAGTCCCGAGTGACCAACGCAAGAGTCAGCAACTTCCCAACTCGCTTCGCTTCCTGCAACTTGGCGAATCAAATTCGAGGCACGGCTCGGTCAACCAAAAGCCCAAGCTATCGTCCATGCACTTAATGAGTGTGTAGAACGACGAGTTAGACTCAAACCGCGACTCGTCAAACGGTCTCAAATAAATTGTGAACAAACACAGTCAAGCTTCGATGCTGATTCCTGACGACAACACGGTCAAGGAAATGGAAGAGAATCAGATGCAGAGCAAGGAAGAAACGCAAAAGTACTTGTAAGATTACTTGACCAACTACCAAGACTACTTTGTAAACCAAGAAACTGGGCAGATCGAGAAGAACAGGGCTATTGAAGACTCCGATGACATTCTCAACATGATCGCGAAGGACCAGCTGCTTGGCGCAAACAAGACAGATTACTTGGTCGGTGAGTTCTCGCACGACTTCCTCACCGAAGGCCTAGGTGTCAGAAAGTAACAGAATAAGCATCAAAAGAAGCACATCAACATTATGGGCTCCACGATGAATTACAAGTCATCGATTTAGCCGAACTCAGTGCAGAGATCGGCTAGCAAAGTTTCTGGTGCGCGTAACGGTTCGAACATGAACTAATACGACCCCAGAAATCAGAACTATCATCTTTCCCAGGTATCAAGTCGCGAAAGCACTCATCGCGACTAGATGAAGTAAAAGAATCTCCTGGACAGTGAGTCTTTCATGAGGAGAATCTAAGAAGCAAACATGACTGGCGGCCTGACTCGCCAGGACACGACAGCTATTGAGGAACATAAGGGCCGGCTTCCAATGGACGATCAAAGTTCAATTCACGAGCAAGTGCCCTAGATGGACGATAAGTAGATTGCTGAAGGTTCTTTGAAGTACAACAAGAACGCGGATTACCTGCGCAAGTTCTTCGGCTTGTAAAATGGTCAGGATAGTTCCAACAACAGCACCATCTAGTCTGCACAATCAAAAAAGCCGACGATTCGTTAGAGATTCAACCCGAATGTCAACCAGAGAGCTTAGTCGCAAAATATTATAATGGAAGAAGCCCCCGCTGCTGCCTCGCCAGATCGATACGAAAGTAGCAAGCATGCTCGTGGGTTCAGAGAAAAGACAAATTCACACCACAAAATTGCGAGGGAGTTTATGGACCCCAAGACTGGTGAGATCAAGGTTGAGTTGACAGAAAAGCCCGACTATTTCATCGTCAAGCAGAAGATCGATACGAAAAATAAGGAAGTGCATGAGACATTCACCCCGGTGAACGTGAACGAGAATCCTTATTTGGCAAGCATGCGCGAGGTCGACAATCAGAAGAAGGTGCTGAGGGCGCAACGACTTCTGATGCGAGACAAGTTGGAGTTGGGACACGGCGTAAACATCATCGAAGGCGGGCAAGCACCTTCGATGTTTAAAGTTACGAAGAGTCCGCTCAAAAAGTCATCGTTGAGCCCAAACCCGAATGGTTTTGACAGAAGTCCAGTGACTGGTGCAGCGTAAAACACATACGTTGACAACCAAGACAAATCAATTCGTTCGAGCAGGGTTCATAGCAGAAAAAGCAGTTTGGAGAAAAGTCTTTCCAAGTCGAAGATGAGCTTTGCTGGTTCAGTGTAGCGCGCTGAGCTTTCTTAAGAAGACGCTAAAAATGCTCACAAACATGCGAAACAACTTTCGTTTCTGCACACGTTTATCCCCGAAGATAAGTGAGAAGGCATTGAAAATTAATTGATTGGAAAGTCAACCTCTGATTTGTTAAATCACTGACAAAGCTAGAAGAGGAAGATGAGGAGCAGAATACCAACATTACTAACATTTATTCTATAAAAAATAAACCAAATTCAATATCTTGTCGACGGGGTTTTGGGGTTTTGGGGTTTTGGGGTTTTGGG
>Ga0075467_10004130_pt1 | contig 10865 bp, 12 predicted proteins | sample DEB08_DNA_9_FD_75067 | JGI IMG/M metagenome (GOLD analysis project Ga0075467, IMG submission 75067) | Aqueous microbial communities from the Delaware River and Bay under freshwater to marine salinity gradient to study organic matter... | ecosystem: Environmental > Aquatic > Marine > Coastal ...
CCTGTTGCTTTCAAAAAACGTTCAAAAGTAACCCCATCATGCAAATCTTCTCCTGGATGGATTTCATAACACAAATCCACTCCATTGTCTTCGTAAACATCCAAAATAGGCAACCAGCGTTTGGCTAGTTCTTCAAAGCCCATTTCAACTAATCCTTTTGGACGTTGTGGCCATGGATGCCAGGTGTGCCAGAGGAGTGAACCCGAAAATGTAGCCGAAACATTGAGTCCTAATCTACGACTAGCAATAGCTGCTTTTTTTACAGTTTCTATTGCCCATTCAGTTCTAGCCTTTGGGTTGTTTTTATATGCGTCGGGTGCAAAATTATCGAACATTAAATCGTATGCCGAATGAACTGCAACCAACTGCCCTTGTAAGTGTGTAGAAAGTTCGGTGATTTCTAATCCATAGGAATTTACCTTTCCTTTGAGTTCATCGCAATAGGTTTGACTTTCTGCGGCCTTGTCTAAATCAATTAAAAATGTTTCCCAAGTTGGTATTTGAATTCCTTTATATCCTAAATCAGCAGCCCATTTACACATGCCGTCAAGAGAATTGAAGGGTGCATTTTGATCTACAAATTGTGCTAAAAATATAGCAGGTCCTTTTACTGTTTTCATAAATCTATAATTTTATAAAGTAACCCATGTGTTACCATTGGCGTTCGAATCCAATACTTTTTCAATAAAAAGCATACCGCGAACTCCATCGTGTAGTGTTGGAAATGCCCCTTCATCGTGCGGTTCATTGCGAAGCGCTTTAGCAACTCCGTTGTAAATGTTCCCCATTGAATCGAAAATTCCCTCGGGATGCCCGGGTGGAATCTTACTTCCATCCAACGAAAACTCAGAGAGGTAATCATGACCTGGTTTCAAAACCTGCATGGGTAAATCTTCTGTCAAATGAATCAGTGCGTTAGGGTTTTCTTGTTGCCATTTTAAACTTCCTTTGCTGCCATAAATTTGAACAGTAAAGTTGTTTTCCTCTGCAGTCGCAATTTGACTAGCTCGGATCACCCCTTTACAATATTCGGACATGCGAATCAATACCGTACCGTCCACGTCTAGGCTGTTGTCTGCATACAATGTATTGAGGTCAGCTAATAATTGTTTTACTTCCATTCCTGTCACATACTCTAGCATGTCAAAAGCATGGGTACCAATATCTCCTATACAGCAGCTCAAGCCTCCTTTTTCAGGGTCTAAACGCCATACTTTGGCGCGTTCTTCGGGATGGTGTATTACAGGATTGATCCATCCTTGATAGTATTGTAAGTCAACTTTTTGTATAGTTCCTAATACGCCTGTACGAATCATATCCTTCATTTGGCGTACCATAGGATATCCAGTATAGGTATAGGTAACTGCAAACACGGCTTGTTTTTCTTTCTGAATTGCTTCCAATTCTAGAGCTTCAGCATAGGTAGTAGTAAGTGGTTTTTCACAAATTACATTAAACCCATTTTCAAGCAATTTTTTTGCCATAGGGAAGTGTAAGAAATTTGGAGTTAAAACTGAAATAACTTCCATTCGTTCTTCCGCAGGCAGCTTTAGTTCTTCTTCAATAAGAATATCAAAACTGGCATAAACCCGGTTCAAAGGGATGCCAATGCGTTCGGCAAAACTATTATTGTCTTCTAAATTTGGATTGAAGCAGCCGCCAATCAATTGGTAGCGATCAAACATATTGGATGCAATTCTGTGAACAACTCCAATGAGGGAATCTCCTCCTCCTCCTAAAATTCCTAAGCGTATTTTATTACTCAATTTTATTCTTTTTTAAGTTCAATTGTTTCATTTTTAAAAATCAGGATAAACAACACCATAACGCCCAATGCAAATGCAGCTGGAAGCATCCAGATTACTTCCCAATTATGTGTTCCATCGGCAAGCATGTTTTGATCTGATATTTTTCCGGCCACCCAAAAACCAATGAGCATTCCGACACCGTATGTTGCTAGAGTAATCAATCCCTGGGCAGCACTTTTTATTTTTTCACCAGCTTTAAAATCAGTATAAATCTGACCCGATACAAAGAAAAAGTCATAGCAAATACCATGCAATGCAATTCCAATAAGTAACATAAAGGCTTGTTCGCCTGCGTTCCCATAAGCAAATAGCGTATACCGAACTGCCCAAGCTAACATCCCAACCAATAAGGTTTTTTTGAATCCAAACTTCTTAAAGAAAAAAGGAAGTAAGAGCATGAATAGAACTTCACTTATTTGTCCTAAGGTCATTTTTCCAGTCGGATTCTCCATACCCAGTTCCACTAAAAATGGATTTGCTTGTTGGTAATAAAATGCCAACGGAATACAGATTAATATGGAAGTGATAAAGAACATAAGAAAGTTCCGATCCTTTAGGAGTTTAAGTGCATCTAGTCCAAGAATGTCCGAAACACTGACAGCGCCATCCGATTGAGAAGGTGGTGTTTTGGGAAGTGTAAAACTGATTACACCGAGAATTAAAGAAGCAATAGCGACCATAGTGAACGTGTTACTTAATGCGCCTTCATCTATCGATTTTGTTGAATCCCATTGGAAATAGCTGATCAATAAACCAGCGATGATCCAACCGATAGTTCCAAAAACTCGAATGATTGAAAATTCTTTAGCAGGATCTTTCATTTGGAAAAATGAAACAGAATTCACTAATGCAAGGGTGGGCATATACGCCACCATATAAGCAAACACAAGAGGGTAGAAGGCATCAAAAGAAGTTGCTTGCGACATAAAGTACATCAAGACTGCTCCGATAAGATGCAATACACCTAGTATTTTTTCAGCATTAAAATAACGATCGGCAATCAGCCCAATAAAGAAAGGAGCAATGATTGCTCCCCATGATTGTGTAGAAAAAGCCATTCCTGTTTCTGCACCAGAAGCGCCTAGATTATTTCCCAAAAAGGTGCCTAAGGTTACAAACCAACCTCCCCAGATGAAAAACTGGAGAAACATCATTAGGGACAGTTGAAATTTAGTTTTCGTATTCATGTGTGGTTGGTTTAATTAGCTTAATTCTTGAGCAGCTTTAATTAATAAGTTTTTAGTAGCCAAAATACCTGCTTCTTCACCTAGTACTTTACCTTCATACTCTACTCCAATATACCCATCAAATCCAGCGTCTTTAACAATTTGAATCATGCGCTTGTAGTCGGTATGGGTTTCGTTTCCAGCGGCATCAAAGTCATGAGACTTAGCACTCACTGCAAAAGCACGAGGCATTAGCTCTTCTACTCCTTGATAACGATCATATTCTTTCACACATGCAGAGTCCCATCGAGCTCCTCCAGCACGTTCCAAGCAGAAATTCCCAAAATCAGGAAGTGTTCCACAGTTGGGAAGATTAACATCGTTCAGAACCTGCATAAGCAAGCCTGCGTCGGATGATAAATAACCGTGATTTTCTACGATGATGTTGATGTTGTATGCGGCTGCATAGGTTCCAAGAGCCAAGAGACTTTCTTTAGAATTTTCAGCCCATGCTTCTGGATCTGTAACACCAAAAAGATTGATGCGAATAGAATGACAGCCCATAGCTGCTGCTGTCTCTACCCATTTATGGTGCTTTATTACCCCTTCTTTTCTTTCTGCTGCCGATGAAACTGCTAAATCTCCTTCACGATCAATCATGATTAAAAGATTTTTCATTCCATGTGTTGCTGCCTTTTCATTACTCTTTTTAATGAAGTTTGCGTGAGCTGCTGCTGGATTGTCAGCTTTGGTAACATCTGTGTACAGTTGACTTACATATTCTAAACCTTCAAAACCAAGTTCGTGTGACTTCGCTGCAAAAGCATAAGGATCCATACTTCCTCCACGAATTGCTTGGTTCAACGACCACTGAGCTAAAGACAGTTTGAAAAAAGGTTCCGTTATTAATCCGTTTGAGAGTGGGGCACGTGCCATTTGAAGGTTGTTGCATGCATATGCTCCTACTGTAGTGAGGCCAAGGCCAACAACTGCACTCTTCATTATAAAATTTCTTCTTTTCATAAGCCTAGTTTATTTGTCGTTAATTATACATTAGTCAGCATAGGGCTGAATTTTATTTTTGTTTCAAAAAGAGCTCATTTTGAATTATAAATAAACTCAAACCTAATCTACCACTATTCAGTTTCTTAACTGATTTTTTATTTGCAGGATAGCATATTTTTAAAACGAAAACGTTTTAAATTACTTTTATGTTTAAATCTAGCTAAAAAGATGCGTAATTCACAATCTTTGTATCTATATTTATTGAATCTCAAAAAGACTTTAATATGAACACAAATGACAATACAACCGAATTCGACGCCATAGTTGTTGGAACTGGAATAAGTGGAGGTTGGGCTGCTAAAGAATTAACCGAAAAAGGACTGAAAACACTTGTCCTTGAACGGGGTAGGATGGTAAAGCATATTGAAGACTACCCAACCATGAATAAAGATCCATGGGATTTTCCTCACGGAGATGTCGTGACTCAAGAAACCAAAGAAAGACAGCCAAAACAAAGTAGAACTGGTTACACTACACGCGAATCATCAAAGCACTTTTTTGTAGATGATATTGATCACCCTTATAATGAAGAGAAACAATTCGATTGGTGTCGTGGATATCACGTAGGTGGTAGATCACTAGTGTGGGGACGTCAAAGTTACCGTCGTGGTGATATTGATTTTGAAGCGAATGCAAAAGAAGGTATTGCAGTTGACTGGCCAATCCGATATGAAGATATCGCACCTTGGTACAGCTATGTAGAACGCCATGTAGGGATTAGTGGTGAGAGTCTTTCTCTGCCTCAACTTCCTGACAGTGAATTTTTAAAACCTATGGAATTGACCTGCGTGGAAGACCATTTGAAAGGATCTATTGCAGATAAATATAACGATCGCCTTTTAACAATCGGACGTGTTGCCCACATTACAGAAGGAACAAAACCAGGCGCAGGACGTATTACCTGTCAGCATCGGAACCGATGTGCTAGAGGGTGTCCGTTTGGGGCTTACTTTAGTAGTAACTCTTCTACACTTCCAATGGCAGAAGAAACTGGAAATATGACCATGAAAACGAATGCAGTAGTGCATGAAGTACTTTATGATCCAGAAACCAAACGAGCAACGGGAGTTCGTGTTATTGATTCAATTACAAAAGAAACTATAGATTATAAAGCCAAAGTAATTTTCTTATGTGCCTCTGCAATTGCAAGTACTTCGATTTTAATGCAATCTAAATCGGCTGCTTTTCCAAATGGAATGGGAAATGCTTCAGGAGAATTAGGACACAATTTAATGGATCATCATTTTCAAGTAGGTGCTCGTGCCGACGTTGAAGGATATGAAGATCAATATTACACAGGAAGAAGAGCCAACGGTGTTTTTATACCGCGTTTTAGAAACCTAGGTGGTGGTACCAATCAAAAAGACTTTTTGAGAGGCTACGGATACCAAGGTGGAGGTAGTCGAGGTTCTTGGACTGATAACGTAAAAGAAATGGCTTATGGACCTGAGTTCAAAGAAGCAATTCTTAACCCAGGTGGATGGACTATCGGTTTGAATGGTTTTGGAGAAGTTTTACCTTACCATGAAAACAAAATGACGCTTGACTATGACAAACTAGATCAATGGGGCCTTCCTACCGTTACTTTCGACGCAACTCTATTTGAAAACGAACTGAATATGCGAAAAGACATGAAGATTCAGGCAATGGAAATGTTAGATAATGCTGGATTCAAAAATGTTTCTGGATACGATAACGATTATCATTTAGGTTTAGGGATTCATGAAATGGGAACAGCTCGAATGGGACGTGATCCTAAGACTTCGGTTCTTAATGGAAACAATCAATTACACGAAGTTCCCAATGTATTCGTTACCGATGGAGCTGCAATGACCTCTGCAGGGAATGTAAACCCTTCCTTAACGTATATGGCATTGACCGCAAGAGCAGTAGATTTTGCTGTAAAAGAATTGAAAAAAATGAACCTTTAAAAGCCTAGATCATGCAAAGAAGAACCGCATTAAAAAATATTGGACTTTCGTTTGGAGCACTAACCTTAAGTTCAACAGTTGTTAGTTTATTTGAAAGTTGTCAAACCGGAGCTGCAGCTTGGTCTCCCGAATTTTTCACTGCTGAACAAGCTGGATTTGTGAGTAAAGTAATTGACGTGATGTTGCCCACTACCATAACACCGGGTGCAAACGACCTAAATCTCACTCAATTTATGGATGGTTATATGCAATATGTTGCCAGTCCTGAAGATCGAACTTTCGCTCAGATGGCGCTGCCAATCGTTTCTAAATTAACCCTTGAAGCTGCTGGGAAAACAAAAGCTGATGACATAACAAACGAAGATATTGACATTCAATTGAACCGTTTTTTACGGGCAGACGAGGCTACTCAAGAAGCAAGAGGTAAAGCACTTGATGTTTGGGCTGAGGCCACCGAAAATGGAGAAACCTTAGTTATCCCCGAAGAAGGAGCTGCACAAGCAATGATCAATAGTTTAAGACGCTTAGCTATATTTTCTTTCAAAAATTCTGAAGTAATAGGAGAAACAGTTTTGGCTTATGCTCCCGTTCCAGGAGAACAAAAAGGATGTATATCAGTAGAAGAGGCAACCGGCGGAAGAGCTTGGTCACTATAGTTTACTGATTTATTACTAGAGCGTTCTTAAATATTCTGCAATTGCACGTGCTTCAGCTTCACTAAGATTTTGATTAAGCATTTGAATGTTGTTGTATTCTTTTAAAAGAGCACTTGCAATAGGATCTTTTTTGAGCATTTCTGTTGGATTCAACAAGATGTTCATAACCCATTCTGGAGACCTTCTTTCATAAATACCCTGCATTGCTGGGCCAATCAATTTGGCATTGGTTTTGTGACAAGCCGTACACTTCTGCTTAAAAGCAGTTGCACCTTCTGTTACCAATTCTAGATTAATGGTTTCATCAAAACGCATCGACTTGATTGGACCAATTCCTTTATTTGATAGGTCAATTGGGGTAGATTCTTTTTTAGAAATAGTTTTGCTTTCTTCGGTTTTTGTTCGATTGTATTCAAAACCTTTTTTCTTTTCTTCACCACCACCACATGCGGTAAGCACGCCAGTAAATAGGACAAGTATTGTTTTTTTCATTTGATTCAAATTCTTCTTTAAATGTAATACGCTTCAATAAACTATGCAACTTATTTCAGGAATTGTGATTTATAAATTGAAGGGAAAGAGTAAGAATTGTTTTTTTGAAAAAAAGAAAAACAATTTGGGTTTGAGGCCCAAATTGTCTTAAAATAATAACACAATATTTATTCAATCATTGTCATCTCATTGAACGTATAATCGTCTAAGGCATGTTCGTTAAATTGTGTCTTATCGTCTAAGGCTTTAGCTTTTTCAAAATGACGTATCCAATCCTCTTTGCTTTCCCAATTCTCATAACAAATGAAAAGGTTCTTGTTTTCATTGTCTTGATGCAAATCGAAATTGATGCACCCTTCTTCGGTTAATGTGTGGTCTACTAATGTAAGTAATACTTTCTTTACTAATTCTCTCTTCTCTGGCTTTGCTAGAACCCTGCATACGATTGTTGTTTGATCGCTCATTTCATCTCTTTTATTAAATTAGTGTTAACAAGTTTTTTTATTGTTCAAGGAATTTAAAACCCCAATAATCCTCTAATTTAGACAAAATATAAATAACAGAAATCACTTTTATTGCAAAAGTGATTTATTTTTTAGGAAGTTAATTAATTGATGATTAAAAGTATATAATTAAAAACATACTATTTTATGAAAAAAATACATATTACAAATAAAGCTGAAGCTCTTTTTTGAAGTAATCAGCACTTACTGCAGCACTTTCTTTGGAGTTAATGGCATAATTTCCTCCCTGCTCAATATAAAAGAATTCCAATCCAGAGGCCACAGGATCGGGAAGAATATCGTGGTAGTTGATGGATCCGTTTCCTAACTCAGAATAATCTCGTGTAATTTTGTCCATGTCTTTAATGTGCCACATTACATAACGCCCTGGATAAGCTGCAACCAATTCTTTAGGAGTATACTTGCCTGCATGCATAACCCAATACATGTCCATTTGAAATTTTACATATTCTGGGTCTGTTTCGTTTAGTATAATATCAAAGCCATTGGTGCCACCATGATCTTCGAATTCATAACCATGATTGTGATAAGCAAATCCGAGACCGGCCTCAGTAACTTGTTTTCCAATTAAGTTGAGTTTGTGTGGCATTAACTTGTAAGTCTCTAGGTTGCGTTGTTCAGGTTCAATAAACGGCCAAGTAATGTACTTGCTTTTTACAGCTTTGGCTCCTATAATACAGCGATCTACATAGCGTTGTAAGGCGTCATCGGATTGCTTTATAAAAGGAGCAAATCCATAATGACCAGAAGTAACAGTCAGATCTAGATCTTCGAGGATTAGGTTAAAATCCGTAGCGGTATACCCATAAAACATATTCTTTTGAGCATCGTAACCATAGGTTTCAAAATCTTGATAGCCCATTGCTTTGAGTGCTTTTAGGGTTGCGATTGGATTTTTCGCCATCTCGTCCCGGATGGAATACAATTGATATCCCAACTTGAATTTAGGTTGTTTCAAGTTTGAAAAACCAACTAAAGGGAGCATTGCAGCTCCTCCGATAATTCCAACGTTTTGTATAAATGTTTTTCTGTCCATATACTAAATGTACATAAAAAGGATTAAGTCGCAACGCTCTTCCTGATTATGCGGAATTGACTTGTTTTAACGCCAATTTCAGGTTAGCCAAAAGAATAGACCCGTCATGAAAATAAAAGGAGATAAAAACAGCAGTTGACTAAGAAAGCACCAAAACAAAAACTGGATCCACTGGATAACGCCCATTCGCGTATGGGTGCTTTTTTGAGTGATTTGTACTAAGTCGTCAAACTCCATTTTCATAAAGTCAGCTTCTTTGATTTTTAAGTCAATAATTCCAATAGCATTCAACCCTTTTTTAAACCCATTATATACCGCTTTTGGATAAATCCAAAGGCTGTACCCTATAGCCCAAATACTAAAAATACAAATTGGAAAGTGTTTCCAAAGGCCAGTAGAAATTTCCCACCCAGCAATAAAACCTTCGCCTTTCCAAGAAGTGTCGCAGTCGTTCAAAAGGTGTTGAATATCATGAATATGGATGACATCTTTTCTGAATTGAGGATTGGGTAATTTCAGTTGTATTCCAAGAACGTCCATTTCAAAAGTGTTCTTATCTACCCCACCCTTTTCTGGAATTCCATTTTCTTTATAAAAATTGGTTAAAAGTTTTTCTAGAGTCATGGAGCTGTATTTGTATTAGTTCTTTTCTTCTGCCTTTGGAAACTCCTTCCAAGTATAGCTTTTGTGAATAATTTTCCAGGAATCTTCGTACTTGAGTAAAAGAAAATAATCTGTAAAGATTCGCCAATTTGGAATTATAATTTCTGCTTTTGCACTTGCGGCATTATTTTCAAAATCAATCGAAATAATCCTTCCTTTTCGGTTGTTTTTTTCACCAACTTTAATATTCTCAATATAATTTTTCCCATTCCATATCCTCAACTGATCTTCTTTTGTCACAGAATAGAGGTTAAAGTCTGGGTGAAATGCTCGTCTTAGTTGGTCAGGCTCTCCATTTGCAGTGCCTTCAATATAATTGAGTAAGGTTTCCGTAATCTGCTCCAGGTCGGTGCTTTGAGCTTTTAAATTAAAACCTACTGTTAACAATAATCCAAAAAGTAAAAATTTGTATGTATTCATATTCAATTAAGTTTAACTGTTTTAGCCAAGCCACCTCAATAAACTAATCCCTAAAGTAATAACTACAATAAAAAACATACCATAAACAATCCTCTCTTTTTTTCGTTTTGCTTTCGTTTGATTACGGATTCCTTCTTTTATTTCAATTAGTTCTTTTCCGGAAACAGTTTTGAATATTGGGTTTTGGTTTCATTATTGGATTCTGAGTTTATGATTCCTCGGTTATTACCTTTAAACTTCTGCTTATTGGATGAACGTAACGCACGGTTTTGCTTCATCCGATTGATCATATCCAGTATATGTCCAGCTCCATGACTCATTTAAAGTGATTTATTTAAGAAACGATTTACCTTTTACATTCTGAAAAAGTAATTATATGCATCACAAGATCATTCCATTTTTGATTTGGAAATCCGTTTATCACTTCGTCACAACTATTCCATAAAGGGATAAATTCTTTTTTGTAATTCTTTTTCTTTAATCTAAATGCTGGACTTCCTCCCTTTGAAACATAATAAGACTTTGCATTACCCCCTATCAAATCGAAAGACCCAACCCCAAAGGACATTGTTTCCTTGGCTAATGGATCATCGTATACTTTTATGTATTTGCTAAAACTTGGATTGAGTAATTGCATTAAAAACTTACGATTTTTCTTTTTTATTTTAACATCTGCTAATTCAAAATACACATAGCCTTTATTGAGGAAGTCTTGATCTAATTTTTGATCAGTCCATTTTTGTGCATCATAAATGAAGGATGTTAATTTGTTGTATTTGTCTAAACCACTCGGAGGCAAATACATGAACTTAATTTGCTCAGGTTTTAGTTTGTGTTTTTTACCAGCTCCATCTTTGATTTTGATAAACTCAATTAACCCTTTTTTTCTGTCAATATCTTTAATTGATCCAGTGATTTCTGTGCCATCAATGAGTGTAATGTAAGAGGTTTTTTTATGAGAAAAACCAATGGATGGTGTTAGTAATTGTTGCGCTCTAATTCCAATAGAAAATAGAAAAAGAATAGTTAAAAGTGATGCATTTTTAGTCATTTCTTTTTAGTTTATTTTACACTTACTCTTACGATTTTCAGTATACTCGTTTA
>Ga0075467_10004131_pt1 | contig 10865 bp, 10 predicted proteins | sample DEB08_DNA_9_FD_75067 | JGI IMG/M metagenome (GOLD analysis project Ga0075467, IMG submission 75067) | Aqueous microbial communities from the Delaware River and Bay under freshwater to marine salinity gradient to study organic matter... | ecosystem: Environmental > Aquatic > Marine > Coastal ...
GAAGTCGTCAAAAGCTTTGCGTTGATAGGCTTTCACAACATCTGAGACATACTGATCTGCGTGAACATACCTTACCCTTGCTTGCGATCGTGTTGCGATCATGGCATTGCCAATGGCATGAATCAGATGGGTTTTACCCAATCCAACGCCGCCATACAAAAACAAGGGGTTGTAAGAAGTACCGGGGTTTTCTGATACTTGGAGCGCGGCTGCACGTGCCAATTGATTGGCCTTACCCGTTACGAAGTTTTCAAACGTTAAATTGTCATTTAATCGTGATCGGTCGTTGGGTAAGACGACAGCTGCAGGTATTGCGCCAAACCGTTGGTCTGACACAGGTTTTTGTTGAGTAGTAGGAGGTTGTTGAGCTTTTTGATCTGTCGTTACAGTTGGAGCGCTTGGCTGGCTGGTGTTTTGACTGACGCTTGCAGCGAGCTCGAGGGTAACCACCGTTTTTTGCCCATACCAAGACTGCGCAATTAATTCAATTCTGTCAGAGAAGTTTTTCTTGACCCAGTCAAGCTTGAAACGGTTAGGCGCAGACAAGCGCAAGCTTCCTGTGGATTCATCGTATCCAACAGGTACCAAAGGCCTAATCCAAGCGTTAACTTGTTGAGGCGGTAGTTCCTGCTCTAACTGCGTTAGGCAGGATTGCCAAAATTCTTCCATATCGACCGATCTTGTAAACCCTGATTTTACATTGGCTGGACCTGAGTTAGGCGTTGTATTGTTCTTTTATATCGTAGCTGTTTGACTTATCGGCTCTTTTTTGATGCAATAGAGGGCTTTCCCGAATTTTTCTGGGTTCATCAAAATGAAACGTACTTACCAACCATCAGTTACCCGCCGTAAACGCACGCACGGTTTTCGTGTTCGCATGAAAACCCGTGGGGGTCGCGCTGTTATTAACGCTCGCCGTGCTAAAGGTCGCAAGCGCTTAGCTGTCTAAATTTGGCTTTGCTGTGCGCTGGCTATATTATTGAGTCAGCGCGCGATGATTAACCAAGGCTCGTTATGACTGAGCTAAGCGCAAAATTTGGACCGTCAGCCCGACTGACAGACTCTGCTGAGTTTGGCTACGCTCTTAAGACCAAGCCTATTGCGCGTGGGCAGCATATTTTCGTGCATTTTTCACCCAATCCTGCATTAACAGTACGATTGGGCGTAATTGTTCCTAAGCGCTTACTTCGTCTTGCCACAGCCAGAAATGCCGTTAAACGGGTATTTAGAGAGGCTTTTCGTCAGCAACGATACCGGCTAAGAACTGGGCACTTCGTTATTCGTTTGCTTAAATCACCAAAATATGACTCCCTAACAGAACTTAAAGCGCAACTACGCGTTGAACTCGATCAATTAATTTTTTTGCTTGATCGTCGTTATCGACAAAAACAATCATGAAATGGCTTTTAATAAAGGTTGTTCGTTTCTATCAGTTTTTTCTTAGCCCCTGGGTAGGCAACAACTGCCGTTTCTCTCCAAGCTGCTCAAACTATGCCATTGACGCCTTGAATGAGTGGGGCGGCATTAAAGGTGGGTGGCTTGCCTTTCGGCGATTGTTGCGATGCCATCCCTGGACAGTTGGTGGTGAAGATCCCGTCCCCACAAAACACTTTCACAAACACAAGTCCTGATTGACGGTAAACTCCGAGGCTTGATTGTTTTTACCTTTAGATTAGGTTCCGATGGATATCCGCCGCACAATTCTTTTGATGATTTTTGCGTTTTCACTTTTTTTGCTCTGGAATAACTGGCAGCTGCATCAAGGTGGAACGTCTCTTTTTGGTCCAACAGTGACAACGCCTGCTGGTGATCGATCGCAACCCATGGGTGGCGGTACTGGTTCCTCTGCTACTGCTAGCCCGACTGCTGTACCTGCTGCTGTGAGTGAGCCGTCAAGCAGCGGCGCCATGCCTAGTGCACCGCCAGCGATTGCACCTGCCACTGAGACGGTAGAAATTACAACCGATGTTTATCGCTTGGTTTTTGACCTCAACGGCGCGCAACTCATTCGGGCTGAATTGCTTAAGTTTCCAAGTAAAAACGATCCTTCGAAACCAACTGTTTTTCTTCAGCAAGATGCTGAGGGTACTTATGTTGTGCAAACTGGAGTTGTCGGCGCGCCAGAGGGTAAAAGCTATCCTACTCATTTGACGCCGTTCAAGTTAGCTTCTACAGAAAAAAACATGACAGGTGAGACATTACCTGTTCAATTTGTTGGAGAGTCTGGTGGCGTACGTGTTACGAAGACGTTTAATTTGCGTCGCAACTCTTACGCGATTGAAGTAACCCATACCGTCGAGAACTTGACTGATCAGATGATTAGTCCATCACTCTATCTTCAAATGACTCGTGATAGTGAGGATCCCAAAGACACATCAAGTTTCTATCATACGTTCACTGGCCCTGCTATTTACTCCGAAGAAGGTAAGTTTCAAAAAGTATCGTTTTCTGATATCGGTGACCGGAAAGGTGATTACATCAAATCAGCTGATAACGGCTGGTTTGCAATGATTCAGCATTATTTTGTTACCGCGTGGGTTCCACCTCAGGGCGCCGTTAGAACTTACGACATGGCTTCAGTCGGTGTTGAGCTGTTTGCTGTCAGAAGTATTGAAGCTGTTGGGCAATTATTACCCCAAGCTGTTGTTGATATTAGATCTACGCTTTGGGTTGGACCCCAAGATCAGAATTCGCTTGAAGCCATTGCGCCAGGTCTAGACTTAGTGGTTGATTACGGATGGCTAACCATTATTGCCAAACCACTTTTTGGCTTAATGACTTGGTTGCACACCTATATTGGTAACTGGGGCTGGACGATTGTTGTGTTAACCATCCTCATCAAACTTGTTTTCTATCCCTTGTCAGCGGCCAGTTATCGCTCAATGGCTAAAATGAAATTGGTTGCTCCACGGTTGAAAGCCTTGAAGGAAAAGTTTGGTGACGATCGTCAAAAAATGAATACTGCCATGATGGAGATGTATCGTACAGAGAAGATCAACCCCCTCGGTGGCTGTTTACCTGTTGTTGTTCAAATACCCGTTTTTATTTCGCTTTATTGGGTATTGTTAGCTAGCGTAGAAATGCGTGGCGCACCATGGGTTTTGTGGGTTGACGATTTGTCAGCCAGTGATCCTTTGTTTTTATTGCCAGCAATCATGATGGCAACGATGTTTTTACAAATTAAGCTTAATCCAACACCACCTGATCCAATGCAGGCCAAAGTCATGTTGCTGATGCCTCTTGTTTTTGGTGGCATGATGTTCTTTTTCCCAGCAGGCTTGGTACTGTATTGGTGTGTTAACAATATTCTGTCAATTGCGCAGCAGTGGCATATCACTCGCAAAATGGCAAAAGTTGCTGCTGAACCCCACCGCTAATGTTTCAAAAAGACACCGCGCCCATTGCTGCAATAGCAACGGCACCAGGGCGTGGTGGTATTGGTGTCATTAGGATATCGGGTCAGGATCTTTCATCGTTCGCTCAAGAATTACTCAAAATCGAGCCGACACCTCGTCAAGCGCATTACCTCTCATTCACAGATCAAGACGGTGAATTGATAGATAACGGTATTGCTATTTTTTTTAGTTCGCCTAACTCATACACTGGTGAAGACGTGTTAGAGCTTCAGGGTCATGGTGGTACTGCTGTCATGCAGGCCCTTCTAAGCAATGTCATAAAACAAGGCCAAAAAATCGGTTTGCGTTTGGCTGAACCTGGAGAGTTCTCGTTAAGGGCTTTTTTAAATGACAAGATTGATTTGGTTCAAGCTGAGGCAATCTCTGACTTGATTAATGCGAGTTCTTTAGAAGCCGCTCAAGCAGCTGCTTTGTCACTCAGCGGCCGGTTTTCTAGCGAAGTTAACGCTTTAACTGACGAAATTGTTGCTTTGCGAACACTGGTTGAAGCAACCTTAGACTTCCCAGAAGAAGAAATAGAGTTTATTGAAAAGTACCAAGTCAAGCAGCGTATTGGAGTACTTATTCAACAGTTTGAGTTGTTTTTAACAACCACGAAAAGAAGTGTCTACCTGTCTGAGGGCTTAAGCGTGGTATTAGCTGGTGAGCCTAACGTTGGTAAATCTAGCTTAATGAATGCCTTATTCGGTGAAAATATAGCGATCGTTAGTGATATCGCAGGAACAACGCGTGACAGCATTAAAGACAATCTTCAATTAGACGGCATACCAATTACTGTAACTGATACGGCTGGATTGCGTATCACTAGAGATGTCATAGAACAGTTAGGCATCGAACGTACATTGGCTGCCATCGAATCAAGCAATGTCATTCTTGATATCGTGGACATCCGTCAACCAGAGTCTGTGTTAATGAGTTTTTCGCCATCTATTTCTTTGTCTAACAAAAATGTTATTACCGTTTTTAATAAAGTCGACTTGTTAGAAACCACTGCTGGAACTTTATCTGCAAATGATTGTGTGACAGTTTCTGCAATGACAGGAGAAGGCCTCTCGGCGCTAAAAGAAGCCATACTGAAGTTGACTGGTCGACAACTTGGCGAAAGGTCACCATGGCTGGCTAGAAAGCGCCATGTCATGACCATTGAACAAGGCTTAGATCACCTCAAAGTATCTTATGCTTTTGCATGTGAAGACGATCGGGTACTAGACCTCTTGGCTGAAGAGCTTAGGTTGTGTCATGTTCAGATTGGTACCATCACTGGTCAAATGAGCGCTGATGAACTACTTGGACAAATTTTTTCATCGTTTTGCATTGGAAAGTAAACAACAATGTTCAAATTTATGTTGTTGATAAGGCTGTTGATAAGCGGTTGACCAATTGAGGGCAACTACCGAAAAAAGCAATTTTTGAAAAGTTGTTCATAAAAGCCCACTGACTCAAACAGAAGTTATCCCAAACTTTTTATCATTTAAGTTATTGATTTCTATGGGTTTTTAATTATTTTCCACTTGTCCACAGGGTGTATTATCCATTACTATCTTTATATATAAAAGAAGTTAACAAAAGATAAAAAACATCCTAGCACTCCAAAACTTATCAATTGAGTTGTTATGCCATACATTGATGTAGAACTTTTTTATGATTGGTAAATCTTTGTTAAGGCAGTTTTTTGGTGGCTGTGTAGCCTTGCTTGGAGCATTGGTTGCAATCTATTTAGAGATACCTTTACCTTGGTTACTCGGTCCTTTGTTTTCCGTTGCGGCGTTACGTCTGGGATCCGTTCCGATCGCTAGTTCAAAAACACTTCGGTTCAGCGGGCAATGGGTTATTGGTACCTCATTAGGACTTTACTTCACACCTTCGATCTTAGACTTGGTCGTTAAACATTGGTTTGTAATCATTGTTGGCATGTTTATTCCTCTGTTATTGAGTGTGTTTGGTACTTGGATATTGTGGCGTGTGGGCCGTACAAGCTTAAAAACGGCTTGGTTCTCAGCGGCAATCGGCGGCGCCAGTGAAATGAGTCACTTGGCTGAACGCTATGGTGGTCGAGTAGACTTGGTTGCAAGTGCTCACAGTTTGCGTATATTGGCTGTTGTTATTGTCATCCCTTTTGGTTTCCAATTTTGGAACATTGCTGGTGGGAATACTGTTTTAATTACACAGTCGGTTTTTAATGTAGAGGATTTGGCTACATTAGTTTTAGGTACAACTCTTGCGGGGTGGTTATTTCAAAAACGTGATCTACCGAACGCCTGGGTACTGGGACCACTGTTTATTTCGATGCTTTTAACTTTAACGGGTGTCGTTGCGACATCCATGCCATGAGAAGTCGTTAATATTGGCCAACTTCTTATAGGTTGGTCACTTGGAGATCGATACAGACCTGCTTTTTTTAAAGCAGCACCTAGATTTTTACTAGCAACGCTTATATTTACTTTTGGTAGTTTGTTTATAGTAGCAATGTTTGGAAGTATCATCGCGCTGTACAGTGAACTACCGCTCGCCACTATTTGGTTGGGCTTGACGCCAGGTGGGTTGGCTGAGATGGCGATTACAGCAAAGGTTCTTATGCTGGGTGTTCCTATGGTTACAGCCTTGCAGGTCACACGGATGGTGTTTGTTGTAGTCATTACGGGATGGCTCTACAATCGGGTGGTAGAGCCCATGGAAAAAAAACTGTTTCCGCCAAGCAATTAAAATTATCCACAACTTGTTATTAAGTTGCCCCCAGGCGTATCCACATTTTAATTTATTTCTAAAGATTCTTCAGAATGATATCTTTGTTTCACGTGAAACATCCGATTGCTTTGACAGCGTTTAATTGTGATAAATAGGGCAGATCAAACATGTCTGTAGACTTTGATTTTGACGTTATTGTTATCGGTGGAGGCCACGCTGGCACAGAGGCCTCGCTTGCCGCGGCAAGGCGTGGTGCAAAAACTTTGCTATTGACACAAAATATTGACACACTCGGTCAAATGTCCTGTAACCCATCTATAGGCGGTATCGGCAAAGGCCATCTTGTGCGTGAAATCGACGCACTTGGTGGTGCAATGGCTTTGGCGACGGATAAAGCAGGTATTCAATTTCGCTTGCTTAACAGTTCAAAAGGCCCGGCGGTACGCGCAACTCGGGCGCAAGCTGATCGATCCCTTTATAGAAGTGCCATCCGTCACTCCTTAGAAAACCAAAAGAATCTTTTTCTCTTTCAGCAATCTGTTGATGACCTGTTGGTCACTGGTAATAAAGTCACAGGTGTTAAAACGCAACTTGGCTTGGTATTTTCTGCTCGTGCTGTTGTTTTAACAGCTGGTACATTTCTCAATGGCTTAATACATGTTGGTTTAAACCATTATTCTGCTGGCCGTGCTGGAGAGCCCCCGTCTAGTTCTCTAGCTCAGCGTCTAAAAGAATTGGCGCTTCCTCAAGGAAGATTAAAAACAGGTACACCGCCAAGGTTAGACAAACGATCGATAGATTTTTCCCGACTAGAGGAACAACCGGGGGACACTAATCCAACCCCAGTATTTTCTTTCATGGGTTCTGTTGATATGCATCCGAAACAAATTTCATGTTGGATCACCCATACCAATGAACGGACTCATGACATTATTCGTGGAGGGTTAGATCGCTCACCAATGTACAGCGGGATTATTGAGGGTATCGGCCCACGCTATTGTCCATCTGTAGAAGACAAGGTTCAAAGGTTTAAAGAAAAAAACAGCCACCAGATCTTCCTTGAGCCAGAAGGTCTAGATTGCAATGAAATTTATCCTAACGGTATTTCTACCAGCTTGCCTTATGATGTTCAATTGGATTTGATTCACTCAATCCAAGGTCTTGAACGTGCCACAGTTGTTCGACCAGGATATGCGATTGAATACGATTATTTTGATCCGCGAGAGCTTAAACAAACTCTTGAAACGAAAACAATTGATAACCTTTTCTTTGCTGGGCAAATTAATGGAACCACAGGTTATGAAGAAGCGGCTGCGCAAGGATTAATTGCTGGTGCAAATGCAGCAGCTGTTTCACGTGAAACAGAGTTTTTGATTCCTACTCGCGACCAATCGTATATCGGGGTCATGATTGATGACTTAGTAACAAGTGGTGTTACTGAACCATACAGAATGTTTACATCAAGGGCTGAATATAGACTTAGCTTGAGAGAAGACAATGCTGATTGGCGGTTAACAGAACAAGGTTTTAATTTAGGCTTGGTGTCTGAAGAACGATGGCGTTGTTTCGAAAATAAACGTAGTGTGGTTAGTCGTGAAGTCAATCGACTTAAGAAAACGTGGGTTCAGCCTGACAAGGTTTGTCCAGAAAAAGCGCTCCAACTCTTTGGGCAACCATTAGAGAGAGAGTATGCACTGGTAGATTTGTTAAAAAGACCTGGTATCACCTATGGTGCTGTAATTGCTTTTTCAACCACGGATGTTTCACGTGAAACTGCTCTTCAACTATCTGATGTCGATGCTGAGCAAGTAGAGGTTCAAATCAAGTATGAAGGTTACATCGCACGTCAAAAGCAAGACATTGATCGTCAACGACTGGTTGGTGATCAGGTTCTGCCAAAAGATCTAGACTATATGAATATTTTAAGCTTGTCGTACGAAGTAAGACAAAAATTCGACAAACACCGGCCAAGCTCCTTTGAAGAAGCCGCAAAAATATCTGGTGTTACGCCGGCAGCCATATCAAGCCTAATGATTCATTTAAAAAAAATCGGTCATAAAAACCGATCTAAACAGCGTGATTCATGACACACCTACCCACGTGGTAGAGCAATCAAGCAAAGAAATTTTGATCAAAGCACTTTCTGCTCTTAACCTTGGTCACAGCGCTGATGAAGAGAGAGATAGGTATAAAGTTGATCAAATTCTATCTTTTGTTGCAATGATGCTTAAGTGGAATCAAACATACAACCTAACAGCGCTTAAGAGCGTATCGGCTGTGTTAAATCAACATATTATTGACAGCCTTACCGTCATACCTAATTTAGAGACGCACTTTCGTAAAAAAAATATCCCGTCACCATCAATATTAGACGTCGGATCGGGAGCGGGCCTACCTGGCATTGTTCTTGCCATTATGAGGTCCAACTATAAAATTTGTTGTTTAGATGCTGTTGAAAAAAAGACGGCATTTGTTTCAGCTGTAAAAGGCCAGCTCGGCTTAAAAAACCTCAGCGCCAAGCACGCGAGGGTTGAGCAATTGGAGCCAGTGCAAGCAGATGTCGTTGTTTCAAGAGCGTTTGCTTCTATCAGCGACTTTGTTGAGTTGGCTCAGAAACACGTTACAGAAAGTGGTCGCTTGGTCGCCATGAAAGCCAAAGGCGTAGAAGATGAAGTTAACGAAATGAATCAACGATTTCCTTGTTGGAAGGTGGCGGCAATAGAACAACTCGACGTGCCAGAAAATAATGTGGCGCGGTGCTTAGTTTGGTTACAAAAGGATAAATAAAAGTGAGTCAAACCAGTGGTCGCCAAACGCCTAAAATATTTTGTATTGCCAACCAAAAAGGGGGTGTTGGAAAAACAACCACCGCCATCAATTTATCAGCCGCATTGGCCCAACACAATCAAAAGGTTTTGTTAATTGACCTTGACCCTCAAGGCAATGCAACGATGGGCAGTGGTATAGACAAAGCAACCCTGCAGCACAACATTTACGATGTTCTGATCAGTCAAGCCACATTGTCAGAGGCGACTGTTTACTCAGAGGCAGGACAATACGATGTTTTGCCCTCAAATCGAGAGCTATCTGGTGCAGAAATTGATTTGGTTGGCATGAAAGACCGTGAGAAACGCCTTAGTTTGGCAATATCTGAAAGCCAGAGACAATACGACTACGTTCTTATTGATTGTCCACCAGCGTTGTCACTATTAACGCTTAATGGGTTTTCAGCTGCAAACGGCGTAATTATCCCCATGCAATGTGAATATTTTGCACTCGAAGGTTTGTCAGATTTGGTGAATACAATCAAAAGAGTCCATCGCAATTTGAATCCAAAATTGAACTTGATCGGATTGTTGCGAGTCATGTTTGACTCGCGCGTAACGCTTCAGCAACAAGTCTCGGACCAGCTCGATGCACACTTTAAAGAAAAAGTATTTTCAACAATTATTCCCAGAAACGTTCGACTTGCAGAAGCCCCAAGTCACGGTATGCCAGGCGTCAATTACGACAAAGCCTCGAGAGGGGCAAAAGCCTATCTGAACTTTGCCCAAGAGTTAATCGATCGTGTAAAAACAGCGAGCGTTTAGCCATGTGTTGGCAGTAATGACTAAATCATAAATAATGAATGATCGAATTAATAAATCAGCCAAACAGAGGTAAAACCAATGGTAACAAAACCGAAACGACCCAAAGGCCTTGGGCGAGGCTTAGATGCTTTGTTGGGGGAAGATACAAATGCACTGGACAATTTGGGACAGGATGCTGTGGCCGGCAACCTTATGCAATTGCCGACAAGTGTTTTGCAGGCAGGCAAGTATCAACCACGCACGTTAATGGACGAAGACAGTATCAAAAGCTTGGCAGCATCAATTAAACAGCAAGGGCTGATGCAACCGATTATCGTTCGTAAACTTGCAGGAAATGAAGGTCTTTACGAAGTGATAGCCGGCGAAAGGCGATTACGTGCGGCAAGACTTGCCCAACTTGATATCGTTCCAGTAATCATTAAGGATGTAGACGACGAAAATGCCGCTGTCATGGCTCTTATCGAAAACATTCAACGTGAAGACTTAAATCCGCTTGAAGAGGCAAGAGGATTAAAGCGATTATTAGATGAGTTTGCTTTAACCCACGAACAAATATCCGACATTATTGGAAGATCGCGGTCTGCCACCAGTAACTTGCTTAGACTGTTGAACTTAGCCATGCCAGTTCAGGAAATGTTGCTTAGCAATAAAATCGATATGGGCCATGCTAGGGCTTTATTGTCGCTAACAGCAGCTGAGCAAATACAAATCGCACACCAAATTATCGCTAAGACACTATCTGTGCGTGAGACAGAGCGCTTGGTAAATCAAGGACTTAAAGATAAAACAAAGGAAGCTAAGAAGTCCTTGCCCCAAAGTGCTGATGTTGCCAAAATGCAAAATGCACTGGCTGACCGACTAGGCACAGCAGTGAATTTGAAGGCGAATGCAAAAGGCAAGGGAAAACTGATCGTTGAATTTCATGATTGGGATCAGTTTCAAGGACTTCTAGACAAACTAAAGCTACAAGATTTGCTTGATCAAAGCAATTAAGAGAAGGCGACAACTCATAATAGTCGCAGCCACTACAATAACTCAAACCTAACATAACAGTCCTTTCTAATATGTAGATGCGTCTAAAGCTGGTGGCTTTGCAGTTGCTCCATTCACGCGCTTGCGCGCTGTTGTCGTCGATTAATTGCTTCAAACATTGCAGCCCGCGCTTTTTGCATTC